>MDTE01182656.1_pt1 | contig 10943 bp, 9 predicted proteins | sample 811231 | NCBI WGS metagenome assembly MDTE01 (sample SAMN05326651, study PRJNA326480) | marine metagenome | isolation source: seawater | place: Indian Ocean: Red Sea | collected 2010 | reverse complement strand
TTATTCTGTAGTATCAAATAATTCTGGATCATCAGCAAACTTATTAGCAGTATCAACTTTAATCCAAAGAAAAATTCTTAAACCAGGAGATAAGGTTGTAGTACCTTCGCTATCTTGGTCAACTAGCGTTTTCCCATTAGTTCAATATGGCTTAATCCCAATTTTCTGTGATGCAAATGATATCGACTTTAATATTGACCATAATAAATTAATTGAAATTTGTGAATTATATTCTCCAAAGGCTATTTTGTTGATACATACATACGGATGCCCATCAGATATGGATCAGATAATGGATGTTGTTAATAATTTTCAGCTGGTTTTGATTGAAGATACATGCGAGAGTATGGGTTCGAAATGGAAAGGACAACCTTCAGGTACTTTTGGTAGGGTTTCAACTTTTAGCTCATATTTTTCTCATCATATCTGCACTTTGGAAGGTGGACTTACTTGTTTTAAACATCAAGAAGATGCTCAGATAGCTAAATCTATTAGATCACATGGTTGGATTAGGCACTATCCTGAAGATTCTGAAATTTTTAAACAATATCCTGATATTGATAGGTTCTTCATGTTTGATAACCTGGGATACAACATTAGGATCTCAGAACCTCAAGCTGCCTTAGGATTAGAACAACTTAAAAAATTAGAATCATTTATTAAAACTAGAAGAGAAATTGCAAGCCTTTTCACAAAATTCTTCTATGAATATGATGATTACATATCTTTTATAAAACCAAAAAAAGGTGCTTACTCATCTTGGTTCGGGTTCCCAATTATTTTAAAGCAAGATTTAGAGGGCCAAGTGAATTTCATAAGAAAAGAATTAATGAAAAAAAATATCGAAAGTAGACCTTTTTTGGCAGGTGATTTTAGTATTCAACCAGTTTCAAAAAAATACAAAAATATTGTTTTTGAAAAAAATGATGTATGCCGCAATATACAAAAGAATGGCTTTGCATTACCTTGTCACCAATCATTAAAAATTGAGGACTTTGAATATATTAAAGAATCTTTAAATAGCATTTTAAGCAAATTACTAGGTAGATAATATTTATTCATGTGAATGTGAAAAGTAAACCAATTTCGAACCTGTAAATTCAAATTGAAAAGGAACAAACATATATTTTTTTAAAGCATTTTTTATTTCGTTGTGACGTTCTTTATTGGCAAAAAATAACATGAAACCTCCTCCACCAGCTCCTAAAAGTTTTCCTCCTATAGCTCCATTTTGCAATCCAGTTTTATAGATTTCATCTATATATGGCTTTGTTATATGTTTAGTAAGAGATCTTTTGATTTCCCATTGTTCGTTTAACAAGTCGCCAAAGTCATTAATTGATTTGTTTTCGTCGATGATAATATTAAATGCTTTGTGACAGAGTAAATTTATCTTTTTTAATTCATTAGAGTTTTGAGATGTTAATTCAATTTGTTTAGAAGCTATATCATGTGCATTTCTTGTAAATCCTGTAAAGCAAAGAAGTAGTTTTTCCTGAAGTTGATTTAGTCTTTTCTCATTAATTATTATTGGTGTTACATCGAAGTTATTTTTAGGTTTAAAATTAATTAAATTAAATCCTCCAAATGCAGCGGCTACTTGATCTTGCGAGCCAACCGCCTCTTTAATTAGATTTTGTTCTATGTGAATAGCTTTTTCTGCAAGTTCCCTTTTCGTAGGAATAATATTTTTTAAGGTATATAGTGAATGCAGCATTCCTACCGTAAAACTGGAGCTAGAACCAAGACCTGTCCTAGAAGGTAAATCTGAATTATGAACAATTTCAATACCTTTCTTTATTTTAAGAAACTTAGCACATTCTCTTATTGAGGGATGTTTTATTTCATCAAGAGTTTGAGTCTCCTCTTTCTCGTAGTATCTTATTCTATGCTTATACTCAAAAAAAGGAGGTAACCATCTACTTGTGATATAGCTATATCTATTTATGGATGCATTTATAACTGAACCCTCATTATGATTAAACCATGATGGGTAGTCAGTACCTCCTCCAAAAAAAGAAATTCTTAGAGGAGTTCTTATGATTAACATATAACTATATTAAATTAGCGTTAAAGACCATATTTAAATATTTTCATAAAAATTATTCATTGTGATTTAATTTCACTAATAAATGATTGAGCCTTGAGATAGTCTTTGGGAACCCCAATATCAATAAAAGGTTCTTCAAAGTCAATACCAATCAAGTTAAATTTTTTATGCTTTAAATAGCCAAGAATGTCTTTCTCCAAAGTTATGAACTCTTTTTTAAAGTCAAATATTGAGAGGATATCAGGTTTTAACCAATAAATTCCTCCATTTGCAAAACTTTCTCTTCTTAGATTTATCAGATTTTTATTTGGGATATCATTTCCAATATAAATTTTATGATTACAATCTATTTTAGTTACTAAGTATCTTTCTTGATTATCATTTTGAAAAAGAGCCATAGCCCAATCTGCCTTAAATTTGCATGCTTGCGAAGCTAATTTTTGTAGGTTAATGGGGAAATAAGTATCACCATTTAGGACTATTATCGGTTTATCTTTAGGCAATATTTTTTTACACAAAATTAACCCCCCTCCTGTTCCTAGAGGTCGTTCTTCAAAAACATATTTTATTTCTGCGTTTTTATATTTGTTTCCAAAATAATTTATTATGTCATCTGCTAAATATCCCACAGATATAATAAATTTTTTGATCCCTTGGGAAATCCAATAATCCAACAAGTATTCTAAAAACGGCCTATTTCTTATTCTGGCCATTGGTTTAGGAATGTTTTTGATAATGCTTTTTAACCTCTTACCTTGCCCGCCAGCAAGAATTACTGCAGTTGATGGTAAAGGATAATTATTCATTATTAAAACTTTCAAATTTTTTTAAAAATCTTTGCTCTATTAATTTATAAGATGCTTTAGTTATATCAATACCAATTACGGAACTTGTAAGATGAAAAATTGCTATTGCTGCAATTTGCTGGAACTTACCTGTGACTGCATATTCAAATAGTTTTTCCCTAGGAATCTTAATAACTTTAATTCCCTCTTCTTTTTTGATATTTTTAATCTCTTTAGGTTGCATCCCAAAAAATAAATATTCCTTGATATTGGTTCTATTCATCATTAATCTGTAATGATTTCCCAAAGGAATTAAGTTACATTGATAATTTGTTTCTTCTGCAATTTCTCTTCGTATAGCTTGAATAGGCTCCTCCCCATTTTCAATAGATCCTGCTGGAATTTCTAAAGTTTCTTGCTCTAAAGATTGCCTATATTGTTTGATTATTATGAAGTTGTCTTCTTCATCTAGAATTAATGCAATGACAGAATTATTGCCTGTAATCCTATAATAGGAGTGGGTATTCTTTTGACTATCTGATTTGGCTTCTTCTAGAGTAAAGAAAGGGGTTTCAATTATTTTAGAAAATGATTTAAATAATTTCTGCATCTATCTTTGGAGAAATTTATTACCTTCTTGATTAACCTTATTTCTCCAATAATTTAAAAGATCAACCATAGTATCGTTGAAAGAGATTCTTGGTTCCCACCCGGTATGATCAGTAAACTTTGAAATGTTTGGAACTTGCAAGTCAGCATCGATAGGACGTAATCTTTCCTTATCAACTTCAATTTTAATTATATTCTTTATTGAGGAAAGATTAATAAGGTGGTCTAAAATCTTATGTATTGTTGTGGTGTAAGTGCCTCCAATATTATAAAATTCTCCAGCTATGGGATTTATGGTTACTAATTTATAATATGCCTCTACAGCATCTCTTACATCAGCAATTGTTCGGAGACTATTTAGATTTCCAACTTTAATTATTGGTTCAATAAAACCAGATTCTGCTAAAGCAATCTGTTTGGCGAATGATGATTCTGCAAATACATCTCCTCTTCTAGGACCGGTATGTGTAAACATTCTTGTTGTCATAACTGTCATCGAGTACGCTTCAGCATAAAATCTACCGATTAAATCAGTTCCTACTTTCGAAATAGCATACGGAGATGCAGGATGGAACGAACATTTTTCTGATATTGGAAGATTTTCTTTTGATACTCTTCCAAATACCTCTGATGATGAGCAAATATGGGTAATTGTTTGAGGAGAATAGTTTCGTAAAGCTTCAAGAACTCTTGTTGTCCCTTGTATATTAGTTTCTAGGGTATCTAAAGGACTATCAAAACTAGTCCTTGGGAAACTTTGTGCAGCCAAATGAAATAAATAGTCTGGCTTTGCTTCCTCGATAGCCTTGTTTATTGAAATAGTGTCTCTTAAATCACCATAAAGTAACTTTATTCTTTGTTTTTTATTAATTAAATCCATCAGATGAGCAATATTATCAAGAGGACTTCGCCATCTAATTAAGCCAACTATTTCCCAGTCAGTATTTTCTAGAAGGTAATCGGCAAGATGTGATCCAACCATTCCTGTAATCCCAGTAATGAATGCGGTAGTCATTTGAATCTATAAAATATTTATAGTTTTTATTTATTGATACTTTACAATATCAATTTAAAGTAAATATTTAGCTTTATTGATATTATTTATTTAAAAAAAATTATTCGATTTTGTAAAAGTATTTATACCAATCGATAAATTGTTTTATACCAAATTGAATAGTTGTGCTTGGCTTGTAACCAATCCAATCTCTTAATAAATCTGTATTTGCTGAAGTTGTCCTAACATCACCGGGTTGTAGAGGAAGAAATTTTTTTTTTGCTTTTCTTTCTAAATTTAATTCTATTTCGTTTATGTACTCCATCAAATTAATTGGACTAGAGTTTCCAATATTAAAAACTTTATAGGGTGCCCAACTCTCTGAGGGATTTAGATTTTTAAAATCAAATTCATTATTTTCTTTGGGAATTTTAAATATAAGCTTATTAATGCTTTCTACAATATCATCTACATAAGTGAAGTCTCTAATCATATCACCATAATTAAAGACTTCAATTTCTTTGTTTTTTAAAATTTTCTCCGTAAATAAAAATAGTGCCATATCTGGTCTTCCCCATGGTCCATAAACTGTAAAAAACCTAAGACCAGTAGTAGGAAGATTAAATAAGTGGCTATAAGTATGTGCCATTAATTCATTTGATTTTTTTGAGGCTGCATATAAACTTATAGGGTGATCAACATTATCTTGCTCTTTAAATGGGAAGTTTTTGTTCCCTCCATAAACTGAGCTACTACTAGCATAAAGGAGATGTTTGATCTTATGTATTTTGCATAATTCCAATATGTGTGAAAATCCAACAATATTTGATTGAATATATTTAGATGGATTACTGATAGAATACCTGACTCCTGCTTGCGCTGCTAAATGAACAACTTTATCAATATTTTGCTCTTTAAAAATTTGGTGAAGAGAATCATAATTAGTTAAATTTTCTTTAAATATTTCAAATTTTGCACCTATTTCATTAGCGTAATTAAGTAAGTATTTATTTCTTTCTATTTTTAAATTGACATCATAATAATCATTAAAATTATCTATCCCGATAACAGTATTTCCATTTTTCAATAATTCTTTTGATAAATGAAAACCAATGAAACCTGCTGAACCTGTAACTAAAATTTTCATATTTGCCTCTTAAAATCCCATATTATCAATTTCTGCAATTGTTTTTTTTAATCCAAATTCAAGCGTTGTCTTAGCTTCCCATCCAAGTTTAGATAATCTACTTACGTCAAGTTGTTTTCTTGGCGTTCCGTCAGGTTTGGAATGATCCCATTCAGTAATTCCTTTATAATTTACAAATTCAGAAATCATTAAAGATAATTTTTTTATTGTAATATCTTTACCAGTGCCAACGTTCAAGATAGAAAGTGGATCCCCATTTTTATCTAGAGGAGCATTTTTACTTGTAGGATCCCAATTCTCTAAAGCGAATAAACAGGCATCCCCAAGATCCTCTGAGTAAAGGAACTCTCTAAATGGACTACCAGTCCCCCAACAAGTAACCTTTGATAAATTTTTTCTTTTAGCTTCTATGTATCTTCTAATCATGGCAGCTAAGACATGGCTATTTTCAATATGGTAATTATCACCTGGACCATAAAGGTTATTAGGCATTAGGCTTATTGCATCAAATCCATATTGCTTCCGAAAAGCTTGGCAAAGTTTAATACCAGAAATTTTTGCAATTGCGTACCATTCATTAGAAGACTCTAAATAACCTTTAAGTAATTCTTCTTCTTTTATTGGTTGTTCAGAAAATTTGGGATAAATGCAACTACTACCAAGAAATAATAATCTTTTAACTCCTTCTTTAAATGAAAGTTCAATTAAGTTATTTTGGATTTTTAAATTATTTAATAAAAAATCAACGGGATACTTTGAATTTGCAGAAATCCCGCCTACTTTTGCAGCAGCTATTACGACCACTTCAGGTTTCTCGAAAGAAAGAAAGTCTTTTACATCTCCATACTTCATTAAGTCTAATTTAGATCTGTCTACAGTTAGGACATTTTGATATCCATTATTTTTTAGACTTTTGCAAATAGCTTTACCAGCCATTCCTTTGTGTCCTGCAACAAAAATTTTTTGATTTTTATTTATTAATGTCATAATCCAAAAGAAAATATTTCTTAAGTATCTCTAAAGTTATTAGAAAAATCATTTATAGAATAACCCTTTTCTTTCAGGAAATATTCTCTTTTTGAGACTTGATAATCATGTTTAATCATTTCTTCAACTAATTCCTCTAATGATATTTTTGGGGTCCAACCTAAATCTTCTCTCGCTTTTTTTGAATTACCCAAAAGCGAGTTGACTTCAGTAGGTCTGAAATATCTTGAATCGACTTTTACTACAATTTTATTGTTATCTTTTCTTCTCCCTTTTTCCTCCAAACCTTTACCTTCCCAAACGATACCTCCCCAACCTAATTTTTCAGCACTTAGCTCAATAAATGTTCTAACACTTTCTTGCCTACCAGTTGCAATAACATAATCTTCAGGTCTTTCTTGTTGAAGCATTAGCCATTGCATTTCGACATAATCCTTTGCATGACCCCAATCTCTCAATGAATCAAGGTTCCCAACAAAAATACATTCTTCTAATCCAAATTCAATTCTTGATAAACCCCTAGTTATTTTTCTTGTTACAAATGTTTCACCTCTTCTTGGACTCTCATGATTAAATAATATTCCATTACAAGCAAAAATATCATAAGCTTCCCTATAGTTTACGGTAATCCAATATGCATATAATTTCGCCACAGCGTATGGACTTCTTGGATAAAAGGGTGTTTTTTCAGTTTGCGGGGTTTCCTGGACTAATCCATAGAGCTCGCTCGTGCTTGCTTGATAAACTTTTGTTCGGTTATTAAGAGATAACATTCTGACAGCTTCTAAAACTCTTAGAGTTCCTAGGGCATCACTATTGGCAGTGTATTCAGGTGACTCAAAACTGACAGCTACATGACTTTGAGCTCCTAAATTGTATATTTCATCAGGTTTAATATTCTCAATGATTTTCAAGATATTTGTACTATCGGTTAGATCTCCATAATGCAGATTAAATTTTGTTTCAACGTTATGTGGGTCTTGATAAAGATGATCGATTCTAGAAGTATTGAAGCTACTTGCCCTACGTTTTATCCCATGTACTTCATAACCTTTTTTTAACAAGAATTCAGCTAAGTAACTTCCATCTTGGCCTGTTATTCCTGTTATTAGAGCAGTTGGCATTATACTTTTATTTTTCATTAACTATATTTATAATCTTATAGTATTTAGTGCTTTTAAAATCAATTATTATCAAAAACTTTTCAGGTGCTTAAAGATATGATTTTATGATTTAAATTGCGATTTTGCCTTATTAAGGAATTTAAATTTTTTATGTATCTTTTTAAAACCAATAAATTGTAAAATAAGATAATTAATTTTGAAAATTTTGGCAAGTAGATTAAACCTTGTTACTGGAGGTGCAGGATTCATAGGCTCAAATATTGTTGATTATTTACTAAAAAAAAATGAAAAGGTTATTTGTTTAGATGATTTGTCTTCAGGCAATATAAGTAATCTTTTAAATGCAAGATCTAATCCTAATTTTAGTTTTGTAAAACATGATGTAAGGAAATCTATTGATATTCGAAATATTGATAATATATGGCATTTCGCTGCAATTGCATCTCCATATAATTATCTAAGGAATCCTATTGAAACATCAAGTATTAATTTTATTGGGACGTCCAATATGCTTGAATTGGCAAGAAAAAATAAAGCCCAACTTCTTTTTGCGAGTACTTCTGAGATCTATGGTCAAGTAAAAGATGTTCCGATAAATGAAGAATCTTTGGGTACACTAAAAACTTTCAGTCCTAGAAGTTGTTATTTTGAGAGTAAAAGATTGGCAGAATCCCTTTGTTTTGATTACGCAAGAAAATTCAACATGAGTATAAAAGTCGTAAGAATATTTAATACTTATGGACCTAAGATGTCCCTGCACGATGGCAGGGTTGTTGGGAATTTCATAAATCAGTGTTTTAATTCAAAACCTTTAACAATTTTTGGAGATGGAGAACAAACAAGATCATTTTGTTATATTGCAGACTTGGTTTCTGGATTAATAAAGATAATGGAGTCAAATTTGCAGGGTCCGGTTAATTTAGGAAATCCAAACCAAATAACCATAAAAAATCTAGCAGAAATAATTTCATCAAAATTAAATCCAAATATTGACTTTGACTATAAACCTAAATTAATAGATGAACCCAAAAACAGAAAACCAAGCATTGCTTTAATTCAGAAAAATATTCAGTGGGAGCCAAGAGTAAATATTTATGATGGTTTAGATTTAACAATAAATTTTTTAAAAAACCATAGTTAGCATTGCCAGATTAGTGAGACAATATAAAAGCCAATCCAATATAGATTTGCATTAGTTAATGAAGAATCTTAAATCCAAAATAAAAAATATTTGTTGTATTGGTGCAGGATATGTTGGAGGACCAACTATGTCTGTAATAGCTGATAAATGTCCGGACATAATGGTAACTGTAGTTGACATCAATACTGAAAAAATAAATTGTTGGAATGAAGAAGATCTTAAGAAATTGCCTATCTATGAACCTAATTTGGAGGACGTAATAAGCAGAGTAAGGAATAGAAATCTTTTTTTTTCAAATGATATTGAAAACTCTATTAAAAAGGCTGACTTGATATTTATTTCTGTGAATACTCCTATAAAGGAAAAAGGAATAGGTTCTGGGAAGGCAAGTAATTTAAAATGGGTTGAAAGTTCTGCTCGTCAAATTAGTTCTTATGCTGAAGGACATACCATCGTAGTAGAAAAAAGTACTCTTCCAGTGAGAACTGCAGAAACAATTAAAAATATACTTGCATCAAGTTTTAAAGATAATAATAAATCTTTTTCGGTTTTATCTAATCCAGAATTTCTATCCGAGGGAAATGCTCTAGATGATTTGTTAAATCCAGATAGAGTCTTGATTGGTGGTGAAGATTATGATTCCATAAATGCTTTGAAAGAAATTTATACTAGGTGGGTAGATTCTAAAAAAATTATTTGTACAAATGTTTGGAGTAGTGAACTTTCTAAGTTAGTTGCCAATGCATTTTTGGCTCAAAGAATTAGTTCAATAAATACTGTATCTGCGATTTGCGAAGCTTCTGGAGCAGAAGTTAATGAAGTTGCTAAAGCAGTAGGAACAGATAAAAGAATTGGAAGTAAATTCTTAAATCCAGGACCCGGTTTTGGAGGGAGCTGTTTTAAAAAAGATATATTAAATTTAGTGTATCTTTGTAATCATTTTGGATTGCCAGAGGTGGCTGAGTATTGGGAACAAGTAATAAAAATGAATACTTGGCAACAAGAAAGGATTTATAAAGTCGTTGTATCAAGATTATTTGGAAATGTTGTTAATAAAAAACTCGCAATATTAGGTTTTTCTTTTAAATCAAACACTAATGATACTAGAGAATCACCAGCTATTGAATTATGTAAGAATTTATTAAACGAAGGTGCTTTTCTTGCTATAAATGATCCAAAAGTAAAGAAGAATCAAATAGAAAAAGATTTGAATTTAAATGAGTCACCAGATCAAGATATCAATTTTTCAGAGGGAGGTTGGTATTATGAAGAGTCTGTCTATAATGCAATAGATAAAAGTGACGGAGTTATAATACTTACTGAATGGAATGAATATAGAAATCTTGATTGGGATAAAATTTCTAGAATTACTAGAAAGCCAGCATGGATATTTGATACGAGATTGATAATAGATCCTATTAAAGTTAAAGAGGCAGGATTAAATCTTTGGAGATTAGGAGATGGGAATAATAGATAGAAATTTTAATTTATAATAGTTCTTTAGGTTTTTCAGTTTCGATTTCGAAGATTATTCCTCTCATAGAAGCAATTAAAATCCAGAAACATATACTTATTCTTACATCGTAATAGGGGATATCAAATAAATGAGTTATCAAAATTACAATCAAAGAAGCATAAAATGCTTTATCAATTAATGGCTTGGAATTCTTCCTTTTTTCTTTAATTAACTGAATAGATTTTTTAATTAACCAAATAACATAAATTGCAAATATTAAAGCTGCGAATATGCCATAGTTAATAGCTAATTCTAAAATTAGATTATGAGGATGTCCAGAATAAGAGCTATTTTTCATTTCATAAACAATAGTGTACATAGTTGCTCCCCAACCAAATAATGGTTTGCTAAAAATCATCTTTATTGCCGTATCAAAGAATGAAAATCTTGGATAATTATTTATATTATTAAATCCAAAATTTAAAAATTTAGATCTTAAATTGTATGGAATTAAGTCATCTAATAAAATTTTTATGTTCTCCGGAATAAAGTTAATATTATTTATTAGAAGTGGAAGACTAACACTTAATAAAAAAAATAATGCTAAGAAAATCCAAGATTTGTTGAATAAAATTAAGAATGAAATAATT
>MDTE01130096.1_pt1 | contig 10943 bp, 6 predicted proteins | sample 811231 | NCBI WGS metagenome assembly MDTE01 (sample SAMN05326651, study PRJNA326480) | marine metagenome | isolation source: seawater | place: Indian Ocean: Red Sea | collected 2010 | reverse complement strand
GATGGGGTTTTTTGTGGGAATCAATTTTGCTTCAAATAAGCCTTTACTTCTCTAAAAGGCAATACAGCAGATTGATCATGATGAAATATGTTTTTTCTTTTCGGTAGATTGTGACAGCTCAAGAGTGGTCAAAATTCGGATTCAGGGGAAATTTCTAGAGCCGATTGGGATAGAGGCAGGATGACGCTCGGGAGAGACTCTTGTGCTCAGTGTCAGGAAGCACAAGACAAACTAATGCGTGAGATCATTTTCTTGGACGGCTAATGCTACAAGCCTAACAGCTTTTTCAAAGCGTAAACGGCTTCCTAGCTCATCACTATTTTAATTTCTTTAGGCACCTTTGCGCCCGGTTGCGCCTTTTTAATGTCCCGCAAGATAGAATACTCCGATATTAATCCCATGAAGTTATCAGGTATATGCTCCGTATCCGCCCAAATTACCCATTCAGGAAGCCTGAAATCAGTCAATTTGCGATACGGAAATGATCGATCTAATTCGATATAATTGAGTCATTCGCTTCCGTTTTTAGCACTGTTTTGGCTGCTGCTTTCTTAAGTACTCTGATCTCTGTCGGCTTATCCTTACAGATGTTCAGTGCTTTATTTTGCTTTGGTAATTTTTCACTAGAATTATACCCTAATAAAACTAGGGAATAGGCAGCGGAAACTTAAGAATTTAGATCCCGGGCTTTATTGCCGTGAAGAGGCCGTCCGCATGCTGAAGCTGAGGAAATCTCATCTTCCTCCCTTCATAGAAGGGCATAGGTTAATGGGAATACTTATTGCGTTGCTATAGGTTTTGTCTATATTTCAAGCATGGACTGGCTAAACTATCACCATTTGAAATATTTTTGGATTGTTGCCCGTGAGGGTTCGTTTAGCCGTGCCAGCAAAGCCCTGAACCTGACGCAACCTACTTTATCCAAGCAGATAAAATCTCTGGAGGAATTTATCGGTGAACCTCTCTTCATTCGCAAAGGTTCCGGCCTGGAACTAACCCACGTCGGCAAACTGGCTCAGGATTATGCAAACGATATTTTTCAACTTGGTGATGAATTTCTTTCCAATTTAAAAGGGCTTGAAAGCGGTCGCCCCAAGAAGCTTCGGGTGGGCAGTTCGGAATTTCTCCCAAAGCTGGTTTGTCATCGCATCCTGCGCCCTGTTCTGAAATCAGATCCACCGATTCGCATTCATTGTGAAGAAGGGCCCACCGATCGGTTGCTTGCCGAACTCTCCATCCAGCACCTCGATCTAGTTCTGGCCGACGCGCCCATCAGTGGCGGCATTAGCGTCAAGGCATTCAATCACTTGCTGGGTGAATGTGGTATTTCCTTTTTTGCAACCGATGAAACCGCAAACAAACTCAGTGCACCCTTTCCCGCATGTCTTCATCAAGCTCCCATGCTACTCCCTTCGGATGACACAGCTCTGAGGCGATCCCTGGATTCCTGGTTCAAGAAAGCGAACATCCTACCCTCCATTGTTGCCGAATTTCACGACAGCGCATTGATGAAGGTTTTCGGCAGGGAATCTGCGGGAATTTTTCCCGCTCCTTCGGTCGTTGAAGATGAAGTGTGCCGTGAATACGGTGTGAGGGTGATTGGCAGCACCGAAGAGATCAAGGAATCCTTCTACGCCATCACGGTGGAACGCAAACTCAACCACCCGATCGTCATGACCCTCGTCGAAGAGGCCCGAACGGGCCTTTTTGGCAAAAAACTGAAAGACTGATCAGCCGTTGGCTGCCTTAGCCGAAATGAAAAGGCTCTTAATATCTTCGAGCAACAGGTAACCGATGGGCACCAATATCAAGGAGATCACTGTGGCAAACATCACCCCAAAGGCCAGAGAAATGGCCATGGGGATGAGGAATTGTGCTTGAACGCTTTTTTCCAATATCAGGGGCATCAATCCGACAAAAGTGGTCAGTGAAGTCAGCAGAATAGGGCGAAACCTCGCGACTCCCGCTTTCAACACGGCCTCCCCAAGACGCATCCCTTCTTCGCGCATTCGATTGATGTAGACCACCAGCACAAGGTTGTCATTCACCACCACACCGGATAGGGCTACAATACCGAACATGCTCAGTATGGTCAGATCCATGCCCATCAGGATATGCCCAAAGACCGCACCAATCAGGCCAAAGGGAATGGCCGACATGACAATCAAGGGCTGCGTGTAGGATCGGAAGGGAACGGCCAGCAGGGCGTAAATAATGATCAAGGCCAATGGGTATCCAGAGGCAATGCCAGCTATGGTTTCCTGTTGCTCACGCCGCTCACCTTGCCAGGAAAAGGTCAGTCCCGGATACTTTGCCAACAGAGATGGCAAATCTTCCTCATCAAGTGCCCGAATGATCTCTGTCGTGTTGGCCTGTGTGACATCCACATCTGCCAGAATATTGATAGCCCTGCGACGATCCACCCTTTCAATAGAAGAAAACCCCGTTCCCCACTGCAGTGTAGCAACCTCCTCCAGAGGCACTTCACGACCATCGGAGGTGCGGATCATCATGGATTCCAATGTGGATATCCTGGATCGATCGATCTTTGGAAATCTCACCATGACACGCATGTCGTCCCTGCCGCGCTGTATGCGCTGCACCTCCTCACCGTAAAAGGCTTGTCTGACTTGACGTCCGAGCTCTGCCTGACTCAGTCCCAACACTTCAGCCCGGGGCTTAATTTCCAATTGGATTTCACTTTTGCCAGCCTTGAGGGTGTCACTAATGTCTTTTACACCGGGATAGCGCGCGAGTATTTTCTGTAATTCATTGCCCGCCTGCTCCAAAAGGGCAAAGTCCCGCCCGGTGATTTGCAAATTGATCGGCTCTCCAGCAGAAAAAATGGACGCGGTGAATTTGAGGGATTCTACCCCTGGAATGGGTTGGGTGGCATCTCGCCAGGCACTAGCCAACTGATAACTGCTCGCCCCCACTCGCTCTTCGGATGGCACCAATTCCACGTGCACCTCTCCTAAGTGAGCATTTGAAACATCGGGAACGAACTTGCCGGCGCCTTCCTGTTGCGTCTTGAAGAAGGGTTGTTGACCAATCGAGGAGAGGGTATGACGGAAGACGCTTGTCGGTGAAGGTCCCTTTGAACTTGAGGACACATCTGCTTCTGCTCTCACCCGCTGTGCGCTGGATTCCAGGGCATGCACCGCGCGAAGGGTCTCTTGGGAAGATGTCCCCTCAGGCATCGTCAAAATGGCAGCGACATTATCTCCTTCCACCGGCGGAAAAAACTGGAAGCGCACCCAGCCCCCCCCCATTAAACCGAGGGTCAGCAGAAAAACCCCCAAGCCGCAAGCTAGCGTCACATAACGCCACTCAATGGCCACCTGAAGAAAGGGTCTGTAAGTGCGGTGCACGAAATCCTCCAACCTGGAAGTAAAGGAACCTTGCAGTTTACCCCAAAAAGAACGCAACCCGGCGCCGTTTCCATGGAATGGTGCAGGTGCCCGGTGACTCAAATGGCACGGAAGAACCAACAAGGATTCCACCAGGGAAAACAACAATGTCGGTATCACGACCAGGGGAATGCCCCTCATGATTTTACCGGTATTGCCCGGAACCATCACCAGAGGCAAGAAGGCTGCAACGGTTGTCAGAACAGCAAAAATGACGGGTTTCCCAACTTCCTGTGTCCCCCGAATGGCTGAGAGCAACGAAAAGCCATCTCGCTGCTGATGAGAGTGGATGTTTTCGCTGACAACAATCGCATCATCGACCACGATTCCCAAAACCAGAATAAAAGCGAAGAGCGAGAGGAGATTGATGCTCACATCTATAATGGGCATCAACCACAAGGTTCCCATGAAGGAAACAAAAAGCCCCACACTGACCCAAGCGGCCAAACCAAATCGAAGGAAGAGCGCCAGGGTCGCAAAGACCAACGCTAGACCGAAAAAACCATTTTTAACAAGCAGCTCCTGCCGGCTCCTAAGGTAGGATGCATCATCCTGCCACGTCGTCATTTGTATGCCGGCAGGAAGCAAGGATTGTTGGTTCTCCACATATTCCTGCACCTTGGATGAAATGGTCAGCGCGTTCTGATTTCCAACCCGAAACACCTGCACCATGAGGCAGGGTTTTCCATCAAAGAGACTCTCCTGATCGGATTCACGGAAACCGTCAATCACACGGCAGACGTCCTTGACCAATACCCGAGTTCCATCCTCCCGAACCATCAACAGAATCGATTCGAAATCCTCTCCACGGTAGGCCTGGTGTATGGAGCGAAGCAAAATTTCGCCCCCATTTGTTTTGATGCCTCCTCCAGGAAGATCCACCGAAGAGCTGCGAATGGCCGCTGCTACAGCGTCAAAGGTCAACCCATGTTGCCTTAGGGCAGAAGGAGAGACTTCGATGGAAATTTCATACGGCCGCGCGTTGGCTAAGCGGACTTGAGTGATGTCCGGTATCGCCGTCAAGTCATCCCGAACCAACTCAGCGAATTGCCTCAGGGCCATTGCCCCAACCTCACCAGCAATGGCAACATTGATGACCTGCTTCTCGACCACGATTTCCTCGATAACCGGCTTTTCCGTGAGTTGTGGAAACGTGTCAATGGCTTCGACGGCAGACTTGATTTCTTCCAGCGCTTCTGGAATGTCGGTGCCGGGTACTAATTCGGCCCTTGTCGTTCCAAGCCCCTCTGTGGCAGTGGATAAAATCTTTTTGATGCCCTCGATGCCTTGGATGGCTTCTTCGATCTTGATGCAGACGCCTTGTTCAACTTCGCTGGGTGCTGCACCTCGATACACCACACTGACAGAAATCATGTCCGAGCTAACCGATGGAAAAACCTCCCGTTTCCCCGACCAGAGCCCCATCAATCCAGCTACAAAAATACCTACGACCAGCAGGTTGGCCGCAACATGGTTTCTTGCAAACCAATCAATTACACCATTCATGGGCCAACAGAATTTTCCACCATCATGGGAAGGACTTTTCCGCCGTCAAAAGGTATTTCCCGAAACATTGCAACGACCCGCTCCCCGTCTTTAATACCACCGATCAGAATCGCTTGATCGCCCAATAACTGACCGACCTCCACATCCCTTAAGTGAACCTGGTCATTGCTACCTACCACACCTACTTTTTTTTCAGGCCCCAGTGCCGAGCGTGGCACGACAATGGACTCGGCCCAGCTTTTTCCACGAATCTCAGCCTCGACATACATGCCAGGCAGAGGCTCAAGCATTTCTTCGTCGTTTCCTTGATCCTGGCGCATGTTTCTTGGCAATTCAGCGATCAGGAAAATGACACCCGTATTGGCTTCAACCGAAGCACTCAAGCGTTTCGCGAGCGCATTCCATTGCCAGCGTTGACCCCCTGCCTCGGCGAAAAGGTCCACCTCGACAGCCGAGCTCAGCTTGCCGGCTGTCTTTCCCGCAGGGCTCGACAAGAAACCCAATTCCCGCATCGTGATAGGGAGAAAAACTTCAAACGTTTCACTTTCATACATCGTCGCCAAGGGTTCTCCCCGACGCACAAATTGACCCGTTCCCATCATTTTTTTCAGAAGCTTACCAGTGAAAGGAGCTCGAATGATCGTTTTTTCCAAATCGAATTCAGCGCTTCTCAGCGAGGCTTTTGCCGCAGCAAGAGACTGCCTTGCCTCATTTATCTGCGGCTCCTTCAACATCAACGGACTGGGTGTGAGCTCAACCATATCTTTCAATACCTGCCAGTCCCTCACTGCAACTTCGCCCTCAGCCTCAACCTGGGCCAATTTCAACTCAGCAGCAGCCAGTTGTCCTTGGGCCTGAGCCACAGCGTGTTCGTAATGATTTTTCTCAATTCTGAGAAGAACATCACCTTTCTCGAAAACACTCCCTACAGAAAATGTTTCCGCCATTTCAACGATCACACCATCGACCTGACTGGAGAGGGTAATTTCATTTTTGGATCGCAGGTTACCCTGACTTGTTAAAAGGGCACGCTGCATGCCAGCCTGCGCAAGAACACATTGAACACTTGGGATGAGCTCAGGGCTTTCAACAGGAAGAATTTCCCGAGGCTTCAGCACCATGACCAGTGTCAGCCCCGCACTGGCGAGAATGACCAAAAGACTGATGATCGCTTGTTTCCACTTCATGATTTGATCAATGGAGTAAATCTTTCTCCGGAAGGCTTGAAACTGTCTCCAGAATCGGGCTTTCCCACCCGCCTCCAAGAGCCATCAAAAGATCCACCCGGTTTTGAAAGACCTGCCGTTTCATTTCGTAAGATTGAATTTCCTGAGTCAAACGCTTTTGGCGCGATTGAACGACCTGATACAGCCCTGCCAGCCCCTTAGCAAAGTCTTGTTCTGCCTGGTTCTGATCCCGCTTGGCAATGACCAACATTTTGTCTGACTGCCCTAGCTGCTCCCTGAGCAGAACATCGGCCTGCAGGGCCACTGCCACCTCCTTAAAGGCACTCAAGATGAGAGATTGATACTTGGCAAGTTCCTCTTGTGCCGCTGCTTTTCTCCAAGCGATACGGCCTCGAATCAGACCGCGTGAAAACAGTGGCTGCGTGGCGTTGCCTGCGAGTTGCCAGATGGAATAATCAGGCGAAAGGACCTCTTGAAGCTCCGGGGAACTGCTACCAAGTGATCCAGTAAGACTGATACGGGGGAAAAGTTCTCTTTCCGTTGCCCGCAGTCGTTGCCTGGAACCTTCAACCTTTGCAGAGGCTGCCAGAAGATCGGGGCGTCGCTCAAGTAGCTCTGATGGCAAACCTGAAGGAACCCCGGTATCGTATACTGGCAATGCGCCCAGCAACGATTCTGCTCCGGTGGGAAAATCACCCACCAGGGCCTGAAGAATTCTTCGGCTGGTCTCCACACGCTGGCGTCGCTGGGTGGCTTCTTGCAAAGCATTGAGCCAATCGAGCGTCGTTGTGTCGAGGCCCCGTGAGGTTTCCAGTCCGTTGGCATACCGGTCTTTGACCCGTCCAACCACCCTCTCAATTTGCAGCGAACGTTCCTCAGCCAGGTGCCATTGACGCTCATCGATCACGGCATCCGCCCACGCTTTTGCAATTTGAGAGCTCAAGGACAATAAATAAAACTGCCAATCGTATTCGGCGGCCTTCAAACCTGCTCGATCACTTGCCTTCACCGCACGCAAGCGGCCCCACAAATCAAGCTCCCAGTTAGCAAACAACCCTAAACCATATGACTGGAACTGAGTACTGAGCACTTGGTTCTCAGCCCCTGGAATCGGAAGGCCAATAAAGTTTTGTTTGGTGCGAGCCTGGCTGTATTGCAAATCCACACTTGGCATGAGCGACCAACGCGATTGTTTCCAAAGGGCAAATGCCTGTTCCAATCTGGCTTGCGCTACGGCGGCATCAGGGTTCTTTGCAAGGCCCCGTTGAATCAACTCTAATGCTTCTTCCGGCAACAAAAGAAGATCCATGACCGTTTGCTGCGAAACGGAAACCGATGATGGGTTCCCCAGACTCCATTTTTCCTCAGTGATGGCCAGACCTGGATCAGCCACATCCTCCAAGTGCGTGGATCGGCACGAGGTCCCAAGGACCAAAAGAGACCATAAGAATATCCTTTTGGAACAATCAACGTTCATGTTCTGGAGATGTGGTTGGTTCGAAGCACTGTGATGGCTGCCTTGAGTTGCGGATCAACATCCCCGCACTGCATCCCGAATTCAAGTATCAATGCCCAAATTTAGAAAAAGCCCTAAAATGGCTCAAATGCGCCAAATGAGCTGAGTCACTTTGACGCACTTTAGTCGCATTTTTTCAGTCGTATGCGCCAGGAATAGCTCCATGTTGTTCGTAACGTGCGGTTAATGCAATTTAAGTAACATGGTACTCAATATGCTTGGAGAGACTTAAATTTAAGAAAGAAAAACATGTCCAAAGTTTTAGGAATCGATTTAGGCACCACCAATTCATGCATGTGTGTCATGGACGGTGGGGACCCTCTGGTCTTGGAAAACTCTGAAGGTAAACGCACGACTCCGTCGGTTGTGGCTTTCAGTAAGTCAGGAGAACGCTTGGTTGGAGATGCCGCCAAGCGGCAGGCTGTCACCAACCCCAAGAACACGGTTTATTCGGTGAAGCGATTCATGGGGCGAAAATTTGACGAGGTTGCCGAGGAGCTCAAGCGTGTTCCCTACACCGTTGCCAAAGCGGCCAACGGGGACGTTGCCGTCGAAGTCGAAATCAACGGAGAAACCAAGCAATTCAGCCCACCTGAGATCTCGGCCATGATTCTTTCGAAGCTCAAAGCAGATGCCGAGAGCCGACTGGGAGAAACGATTACCCAAGCCGTCATTACGGTGCCTGCTTATTTCAATGATACTCAACGTCAAGCCACCAAGGATGCCGGTAAGATAGCGGGGTTGGAAGTCCTTCGCATCATCAATGAGCCGACCGCTGCCTCGCTCGCTTATGGTCTCGACAAAAAGAGCGATGAAAAAATTGCTGTCTACGATCTGGGCGGAGGCACATTCGACATATCGGTGTTGGAAATTGGTGATGGTGTTTTTGAGGTCAAGGCCACCAATGGCGACACTCACCTAGGTGGGGATGACTGGGACAATGCGTTAATGGACTGGATTCTGGACACGTTCAAAACCGACTCAGGCGTGGACCTGCGTGGCCAATCCGACGCGCTTCAGCGGATTAAGGAAGAGGCCGAGAAAGCGAAGATAGCCCTCTCCAGTTCTCAGGAATATGAGATCAATCTCCCCTTTATTACGGCCGATGCGACGGGACCGAAACACATCAGTCTCAAACTGACTCGCTCCAAACTGGAGCAGTTGTGTGACGACCTTTTTCAGCGAACCATTCAACCCACCAAAGCCTGTCTGGAAGATGCCGAACTCGACCTGAACGAAATCAACGAGTTGGTTCTTGTGGGTGGCATGACACGGATGCCAAAGGTGGTTGAAACCGCCCACAGTCTGGTGAGCAAAAAACCCAACCAGGGTGTCAATCCGGACGAGGTGGTTGCCATCGGCGCCGCCATCCAGGGTGGTGTTTTAAAAGGAGACGTCAAGGATGTCCTCTTGCTGGATGTGACGCCTCTCTCCCTTGGAATCGAAACCCTTGGTGGCGTGTTTACTCGCTTGATCGAACGAAACACCACCATTCCTACACGAAAGTCAGAAATTTTTTCAACGGCTGCGGACAACCAACCCGGGGTTGAAGTGCATGTTCTTCAGGGTGAAAGACAATTTGCCAAAGACAACAAATCCGTAGGTCGTTTCCAACTGACCGATATCCCCCCGGCACCAAGGGGAACTCCCCAAATTGAGGTCACCTTCGACATTGATGCCAATGGGATTCTCAATGTGAGCGCAAAGGATCTGGGGACTGGCAAGGAGCAGAAAATCACCATTACTGCCAACAGTGGCCTCTCAGAGGAAGAGGTTGAGAAAATGAAAGCTGATGCTGAAGCCAACGCCGATGAGGATCGCAAGCGCAGAGAGTCGGTTGAAACCCGCAACCAGGCAGACAATGTTCTCTACCAATCTGAGAAATTCCTCAAAGAAAACGGAGACAAGGTTCCTGGTGAGCAAAAACAGCAACTGGAGGACGCGACCAAGACTCTGGAAGAAGCTCTAAAGGGATCGGATGCCGATCAGATCAAATCGGCCTCCGACGCCCTGATGGAAGTTTTTCAAAAGATTAGCACCGAACTGTATCAAAACGCCGCTGCAGCCCAAGGTGCTCAAGCCGAAGGCGCTCCAGCGGGTGGCTCACAAGATGCCTCCCCCAAGGAAGAAGAGGGTCAGGAAAAAGATGAAGGCACCATCATTGACGCAGAAGTCGTCGAAGAGAAGAAGGACTGAAACGTTTTTTAAAATGACGTGGGGCGAGTGCTCGACGTCTGAATTCAAACCAACAAAAACAAGAGCATAATTATATGGCACTAAAAGTAAAACCCCTCGGCGACCGCGTATTGGTGGAAGCCGTGGAAGAACAGGAAGTGAAACAGGGTGGAATTATCATCCCTGACTCAGCAAAGGAAAAACCCTCGGAAGCCAAAGTGGTTGCCCTGGGCACCGGCAAAAGCGATGAGGACGGCAAGAAGGTAGCCTTCGAAGTGAAGGTTGGCGATGTGGTTCTGGTCAGCAAGTATGGTGGAACCGAAATCAAGGTCGACGGCAAGGAATACAAGATTCTCAATGCGGACGATATTTTGGCCGTACTGGCTTAAGGCATCGAGTTCCAAAGATTGTCCAACATTTTAAAACAATAGAAGAAATAACGATATGGCAGCAAAACAACTCGAATTCGACGAAAGTGCACGTCATGCACTTCTGGCAGGTGTCTCGAAACTTGCCAGAGCAGTAAAAGCAACCTTGGGGCCCAAAGGCCGCAATGTAGTTCTCGACAAAAAGTTCGGCTCACCCACCGTGACCAAGGACGGTGTAACCGTTGCAAAGGAGATTGAACTCGAAGATCCTTATGAAAACATGGGCGCTCAGATGGTGCGCGAAGTCGCCAGCAAGACCAGTGACTCAGCGGGGGATGGAACCACCACCGCAACGGTTCTGGCTGAAGCCATCTACCGCGAAGGCCTCAAGTATGTCACCTCAGGTGCGAACCCGATTGGCATCCAGCGTGGCATCACCAAAGCAGTCGATGCCGCGGTAGGTCAATTGGCCAAAATTGCCAAGAAGGTGAAGGACAAGGAAGAAATCAAGCAAGTGGCAACGGTTTCCGCTAACTGGGATGCGACCATCGGTGAGATCATCGCTGATGCCATGGACAAGGTCGGCAAGGATGGAACCATCACTGTCGAAGAAGCCAAATCCATTGAAACAACTCTCGATGTTGTTGAGGGTATGCAATTCGACAAGGGGTATCTCTCTCCCTATTTCGTCACCGACAGTGACTCGATGGAGTGTCGCTTGAGCGATCCTTACATCCTGATTTTCGAAAAGAAAGTCAGCAACCTGAAGGATTTGCTTCCT
>MDTE01085909.1_pt1 | contig 10943 bp, 6 predicted proteins | sample 811231 | NCBI WGS metagenome assembly MDTE01 (sample SAMN05326651, study PRJNA326480) | marine metagenome | isolation source: seawater | place: Indian Ocean: Red Sea | collected 2010 | reverse complement strand
TCACCTTTAGCAGTTTTAACTGCTCTTTATTTCATCTCCTATATTAAGGCGAGGAGACGCTTGTCTAGTTTGATAAGTGTTGTTAGGCTCAATCTGCTAAGAAAACAATAAATCGACGAAGATAACAGGTGTTTTTTTGTGTGGAATCGTAGGGATTAAATCGGCTTCGACGGAACTAACCCGAATGGGATTCGAAGAAATATGTTCCACTTTGGAACATCGAGGGCCTGATGCATCCGGTATTTACATAGATTCAGATTCTGGGTTTGCACTGGGGCACAAACGTCTGACGATCATTGATCTGACATCTGAAGCCGACCAGCCAATGGAAAGCCAAGACTCTTCTTTATCGATCGTTTATAACGGTGAAATTTACAACTATCGTAATCTCCGAAACGACTTGGAGGATCTCGGTCATTCTTTTAGAACACTTTCAGACACGGAGGTTGTCTTGGAGGCCTATATCGAATGGGGGAATAGGTGCGTTGAGCGATTCGAGGGGATGTTTGCCTTTGGTGTCCTCGACAAGAAAGTGGGCCGTTTGTTCCTAGCTAGAGATCGACTTGGTATAAAACCATTGATTTACTACTTCCACAAAGGAACATTCATCTTTGCATCAGAAATTAAAACAATTCTCGAGTGTCCGAAAATTGATAAGTCAAAAGACGAAACCGCTATATATGACTACTTTACTTATGGCTATATCCCAGCCCCAAAAACACCGTATTCCTACATTAAGAAGCTAGAGCCTGCTCAAACTTTAATTTATCAAGAAAACAATCTCCATTTGCATAAATATTGGGGACTGGAAATCGATGGTGATTTTGATCATGTAAATGATGAGGAGCTCTTAGACTCGATCAAGGATGAACTCTTCACGTCTGTAAAAAAGCATCTAGTTTCTGACGTCCCTGTTGGGGCATTTTTGAGTGGTGGTATAGACTCTGGTTCGATTGTTTCAATAGCGTCACAATTGTCAACACAGCCTGTAAAAACTTTCACGGTTGATTTTAATCAAAGCTCCAATGAGGAAGCAAAGAACGCATATTCTCTAGCCAAGCGCTTTTTTACGGATCACCACGTTATTTCTATAGAGGAATATGAAAAAAAAGATATTTCCACTTTATGGAATATTATGGATGAACCCCTTGGAGACTTTTCTATACTGCCGACTTTGTTAGTTGCCAAATTTGCATCAGAGCACGTAAAGGTTGCTCTCTCAGGTGACGGGGGTGATGAATTATTTGGAGGCTATTTGAGATATAACTCGTGGATGAATCGACAGTGGGTTGATCGATTACCTAAATCCATTGCGAGTTTATGCGGGTCATTGGCAGATCTATCTCCCAGAAACATAAATCACATAAGGCGTTGGGGTACTTATGCAAATTCTTCTCCGTTAGAGAGATATTGTCGCTTAGTAACAAAGCATTCGAGCCAGGAAAAAGGCGACTTTTTGTCACCTGAATGGCAAGATCAATTTCAGAACTACGATCACTTGTGGTTTTTTCGAGATAATTGGAATAGTGATCTTGACGCCATAACCCAAGCTCAACTTCTTGATTTAAAAACCTACCTACCAAATGATTTATTGCCTAAGGTGGACTTGACAAGTATGTCTGCTTCTTTAGAAGTAAGACCACCCTTTCTTGACCACAAATTGGTTGAGAAAATTTTTTCAATTCCTCCTAGTCAAAGATGGATTCCAGGCGAGATGAAATCAATTTTAAAAAAGAGCGTTTCAAATTTTTTGCCTGACGCTACTCTAAACGCAAAAAAAGTGGGTTTCACAGTGCCAAAATCTAATTCCGCACTATTATTAAAAACTCTTCAAACAGAACATCGAGATGAAGTTCGAAACGATAATTCGGGCATCTTTCAACAAAATACAAGGATTGAAGCAAATTTGGGACATTTGCCATGGGATTTGTTTGCAATGAAAATGTGGTTGAGCCAACACTGAAATAAGGAGGAACTAGGAAATGTCATTAAAAGACCGAACACCTACAACAATTGAAGAATATGTTCTTTATAAAGAGAATTACAGCAACTGGGGACGCTGGGGAAGTGATGACCAATCCGGGACTTTGAATCACATAACTCCTGACACTGTTGCTTATGCTGCATCATTAGTAAAAACAGGTCGAAGCGTTTCATGTTCCAACCCAGTAGCTACTCATGAAGTAGTAAGTGACCCTCAGAGGAATTCCCGCCCGGCTGATCACGAAGTGTCAGTCAGTGAGACAGGATCTGGGGATTATATTGGTGTCTACTATCATGGCTATGTCAATACACATATAGATTCACTGTGCCATTTCTTTACAGGTGCATTATCAAAGGGAGGTCGATTGTTTAATGATGGAGACCCATCATTAATAAAAGCGTCAGGGTCTAAAACCCATTCTGTTGACATATGGAGGGATGGAATTACGACTAGAGGAGTGTTGTATGACATACCTAAACTTAGAGGCACGGACTTCGTTTCAGTGTCCGACCCTGTTGAAGGTTGGGATTTGGAGGACTGGGCAAAGCAAAATGGAATAGTTCCACATGATGGAGATGCGGTTCTCGTCCGTTCAGGTTATGATCAATTTTGGAACGCTAATCCAGATTTAGTCATGTCGTCCCCTCCAAGGAACACTCCGGGAAATGCTCCTTCAATCATTGAATACCTTTATGACACCAATGCTTCTATCCTTGGCTGGGATCTACAGGAATCGGGATACAGACCATATGATTATCCAGCTAGAATACCAATCCATGAGGTCGTCATTCCATACATGGGCATGCCTCTTTTGGATAACGCGAATTTTGACAGACTTGCCACCCTTTGCGATGAATTAGGCGTCTACGAATTCCAGCTCACAATTGCCCCTTTGGTCATTAAAGGTGGCACTGGTTCACCTGTAAATCCTATCGCCATATTTTAGTACATCGACTAGAATCTAGTATATCCACCATCAACGATAAATTCTTCAGCTGTTTGGTATGATGATGCGTCACTTGCGAGGTATATCGCAAGTCCTGCAAAGTCTTCCGGCGTACCCCATCTTCTAGCAGGGACTCGTTTCATGACACGGTCCTCGAATTTTTCGTCTCCCACTCTTGCTTGTGTCATCGCTGTTTCTATCCATCCAGGTATTATTGAATTGGCAGTAATTTTATATCTGGCCAACTCCACAGCAAGTCCACGAACCATCGCAAGCATTCCACCTTTGGCTGCTGCATAAGCCTCGCTTCTAGCAGCCCCATCCACGGCAGATGCACTGGAAGTCCCTATGAGTTTCCCTCCCTCCCCTCTCTCTATCATATGGGCTGCGGCCTCCCTAAAGGTATAAAAAGTACCATCGAGGTTGATAGCTATGACTCTTTTCCAAGTTTCAGTCGGAAATTCATGGAAAGGAGCTCCACCTCCAGCACCGGCATTGGCAAAACAAGAATCGACTTTTCCGAAATGTTTGACAGTTTGCCCAAACGCTTCCTTAACCTGATCCTCATCTGATACATCGCATTTTAAAGCGAGTATGTCTCCCCCAAGAGACTTTAGGTTTTCAGATGCGGCATTATTTTTGTCAGGATTTGTGCCCCAAATACAGACAGAAGCTCCAGCTTGGACCAAACCTTGGGCCATTCCGAGACCAATGCCACTATTACCTCCAGTTATGAGCGCTACTTTCCCTGTTAGATCGAATGGTTGAAATGACATAATTACTCCCCTATTTTGAAGTTTATTCTGAATGAAAAAATGTTAGAAGATTCGGTGTGGCATGTTTGGTTCCTCTTTCGTGATAACTTCCAAAACAGCAGGTTTACCTGAGCGAACCATGTCGACACACCTCTTCATAGCATCTCCTAACATTTCTGGTTGGCTTATACGTTCGTTATAACTACCCATCGCCTCAGCCACCTTGGAAAAATCACCACCTGTGAATTTTGTGCCGAATAATTCATTAGCTGTAGGGAAATTTTCAGGACGATATATACCCATTGCAGAATTATTTAAGATTATTGTCAGAATCGGAATTTTCTCTCTTACAGCGGTCTCTATATCTAAGCCCACCATTCCAAACCCATAATCCCCTATTAGGTTAACGGCAACTTTATCTGGTTCTGCCATTTTCGCTCCCATAGCAAGGCCTAGACTATAGCCCAGTTGGGTTGATTTACCCCATGCAATAAATCCATTGGGATTTACTGCATTATAAAAAGGGATAATTTGGTCTCTAGGGCTTCCTGAGTCATGAGTAACAATTGTTTGGCTTGGATCTGTGTTCTGCATCAATTCCCATATGACTCTATATGGATTAATAGGTGTCTCATCAGAAGTGAGTTGAGGCATCCATTCTGAAAACCAATCATTTTTTACTTCCTCTATTTCCTCGACAAAATCGAACTTAGCGTAATCATCACCTTGATGAAGTAGATTCTCTATTTCAATTATCAAGTCCTTTAATACGAGTTTGGCATCCCCTAGGACAGCATGATCGATATCATAATCCTTGTTAAGATCATCTGAAGAATTTGTGACCTGAACTAAAGTCTTGTCGTCAAATTGATTCATTCCATAGTGTATTCTTGTGAAGCTGCAACCAATCCCAAATACGAGATCTGAGTGTTTTAAAAAGTGAACCACCATATCCGTCGTAGTACTGCTCCGCGTCCCAAGGGAGAGTTCATGAGTTTCAGGGAAAGAACTCTTGCCAGCCATTGTAGTCATAACCGGTATACCCGTTAATTCAGCCAGTTCCTTAATCTGGTCAGAGGCTTCAGCGTACAAAACACCCTGTCCAGCTTGTAACACAGGTCGTTTCGCCCTGAGTAACATTTTGGCCGCAGTTTTTATATCTTGAGGATCGCCGCCGGATTTTGTCGGGGTTACATTTTTGTAATCAAACCTAAAGTCATCGGGCAATTCCTGTCTTAAAATATCGCTAGGGATTTCTAATAAAACGGGACCTGGACGACCTGTACGTAATTGTGTAAAGCAACGCCTTAACATGTCTGGTATAGCCTCTATTACAGAAACATTTCCAGACCACTTTGTGACGGTCCTATAAGTTTCGTTAGGCCGAAATGTGGGATGAACATCATGACGAGCTCTAGGGCTTGATGCAGGTACAAGCAATATGGGAACTGAGTCCGCAAAAGCGGTCGCAACACCGGCAAATGCATTTTCAGCGCCTGGACCAGCCTGCATAGCAAATACACCTGTCTTTCGTCCATTTGTTATCCGGCTATAACCATCCGCGAGATTTACACCGACTCTTTCCTGCCGAAAGATCAGGGGTCTTATTCCAGCCTTAGCTCCGGCCTCTTCAAGAGTGTTGAAAGGTATAACCCCCATGAAATCGACACCTTCTTGTTTCAATATTCTTGCTATGAGGTCGGCTCCCGTCATTGAATTGCCTCCATAATTTTGCTGCTCCTAGCGGCGTCGTAATATTGGCACCAGGATATTTATAGTTTTATATATCGTATATTAAATCAACAAATCATAACGGCAAGTCTGATTTACGTATTCGACCATGCTATACTTTGTTCCGCAGTTTTTAGACGCGTGCGTCGTCTGAAGAGTCGTTATTCTTGATTGATAGAACAAAAACGTCAGGGGAAGTTATGCCAATTTTCGAGGACTTACGAGTTTTCTCAGGCAACTCTCATCCCAGACTAACCCAAGATATATGTAATTACCTAGGGATTAGTGTTGGTGAATGCGATGTATTTAAGTTTAGCAACGATAATACATTTGTGAGCTTTAAAGAAAATATACGGGAAAGAGATGTTTTTCTAGTTCAATCATTTTCTAGTCCCGTAAACGATCATATTATGGAACTTTTGGTCATGATCGATGCCGCAAAAAGGGCTTCAGCTGGTCGTATAACTGCGGTCATACCGCATTATTCTTATGGTAGAAGTGATAAAAAGGATCAACCAAGAGTCCCAATAACAGCTAGGCTCGTTGCTAATTTATTGACAGTTGCCGGGGCTGAGAGAGTCCTAACAGTTGACCTTCATGCGGGCCAAATTCAAGGGTTTTTTAACATACCAGTAGATGAATTAACCGCGGTGCAAATGTTAGCAGGTCATTTCAAAGAAACTGGAATACGGGTAGAAGTTGCTTCAGCAACTGATGCCGGTGACGTGAAAAGGACAAGGGACACTGGAAGATTTTTAAACGTTCCAATATCGATTGTTGAAAAACATAGATTAGGTAATAAGGACCGAGTTGAGGCCCTTAGCCTAATAGGTGAAGTAGAAGGGAAACCAGCTCTAATTGTTGACGATGAGATAGGGACTGGAGGTACAGTCGTCGCAACAGCCAACACTCTCAAGGAACATGGCGCAACAAATATTTATTGTGCTGTGACGCATCCTGTGTTAGCCGGGGAAGCCTGTCAAATCCTCGAAGACAGTGTTGTAGAGAAGATTGTGGTAACTGACACCATGCCTGTCCCTGTTGAGAAAAGGACCCCTAAAATGAGTGTGTTATCGATGGCCCCAATGTTGGGGGAAGCAATCCATCGGATTCATAGTGGATTATCGGTTGGGTCCATGTTCGACTGAAACGAACAGGCCTGAGAACTACTTCTTAGGACAGTAACGCCACTGTATAATTGTGTAATCACACCATGGTGCGGTTCATATGGGCTTTTTAGATAAAATCACAAATTTACTGGGAAACTCTGATGAGAAGGCTGTCTTGAAAATTCAGCCTCTAGTCGATGAGATCAATTCGCTTGAAGATCATATGGAATCCTTAACTGACCTTGAACTCGCTGCGAAGACAATAGAATTTAAGGGTCGGATTTTAGACGGGGAACATTTGGATTCGCTTCTCCCCGAGGCCTTTGCTGTTGTTCGAGAGGCAGCGAAACGAACACTTGGACAGAGACACTATGACGTTCAATTAATTGGCGGTATCACCCTACATCAAGGAAAAATCGCTGAAATGAGAACGGGGGAAGGTAAAACACTAGTCGCAACTTTAGCTGCATACTTGAATTCCTTGAATGGTGAGGGTGTTCACGTTGTCACTGTAAATGATTATTTGGCAAAAAGGGATGCTGAATGGATGGGCTCCGTATACGCAAAGCTAGGAATTTCAGTAGGAGCTTTGCAAAATAATGGTGCCTTATTGCTCACGCAAACGGAAACGGGTTGGACTCTAACGGATTGCCCACGTTCTGAGGCATACAAAGCTGAGATTACATATGGCACCAATAATGAATTCGGATTCGATTTTCTACGGGATAATATGGCCGATACCTTGGACGAAATGGTGCAGAGAGCCAGGAGTTTTGCCATTGTAGACGAGGTTGACAATATTTTGATTGATGAGGCCCGTACACCTTTAATAATCAGCGGTCCGTCCCAACAAAATCCGACTGAGTATGCCAAATTCGCAAAATTAGTCCCCGCTTTGAAAGAGGAAGAAGATTTTACTATTGATGAAAAACTTCGAGCGGTCTCTCTAACGGTTCCCGGTATCGAAAAGATTGAAAAGACACTGCGTGTAGATAATCTTTACGACGTAGCAAATTTTGGACTTGTACACTTCATTGAAAACGCGCTTCGCGCTGATGTTCTTTATCAAAAAGATAAAGAATATGTGGTGCGAAATCGTGAGGTCATTATCGTAGATGAATTTACGGGCCGTCTTATGGAGGGCAGGCGCTATTCTGATGGTTTACATCAGGCCATCGAGGCGAAGGAAAACGTAACTATCCAAAGAGAATCAGTGACCTATGCGACGATTACACTGCAAAACTTTTTCAGACTCTATGGAAAACTGTCTGGTATGACTGGTACCGCCGCCACAGAAGCAGAGGAATTTTGGAAGATTTATAAACTTGAAGTGGTAGCTATCCCTACAAATAAACCTGTGAAAAGAATAGACAATCAAGATTTGATATACAGGGATCAGAAAACTAAATATGCGGCTGTGGTGGATGAAATTGAAGAAAGGATACATAGGGGTCAACCTGTTCTTGTGGGTACGACGGACATCGATAGGTCCGAGATAATAAGTAAATTACTAAAGACCAAGGGGATCAAACACGAGGTTTTGAATGCGAAACAACATGAACGTGAAGCAATCATTGTCTCTCAGGCTGGTCGACCTGGCTCTGTAACCGTAGCTACAAATATGGCGGGAAGAGGTACAGATATTGTCCTAGGGGGTATCCAAGAACCAGGAGAGGAAATCGAAACTTGGCAACAACGGCAGGCGCAGGTCATTGAAGCCGGTGGGCTTTGTATAATTGGAACAGAAAGACATGAAGCAAGACGGATTGACAATCAGTTGAGGGGCAGGTCCGGACGTCAAGGTGATCCGGGGGAAACTCGATTCTTTGTCTCGCTTGATGATGATCTGGTACGACGGTTTGGCGGTGACCGTATCCAGTCAATCATGGATTGGGCAGGAATGGATGATCAAACGCCTATAGAAAACGGTATGATTTCTAAATCCATAGAAAATGCTCAGGTGAAGGTTGAAGCATTCCATTTTGATATGCGTAAACACTTAGTTGACTATGATGATGTTGTGAACACCCATAGAGATGTCATTTATCAACAAAGAGAGAAAGTCATATCAGGGGTTGATCTATCTTTGCAGATAAAAGAAATGATAATTTCAGAGTGTGAATCTATCATATTCAATTGCATGCCTGGAAATCTTCCTGAAAACTGGGATATAGACAGGTTGCTGGTAGAGGTTTCAAACCTGGTACCTCTTAATGAAGAGTTAAGCGATACAGAAATAATTTTAGATCAAGGTCCTGGTGATTATTTAGATTTAATGAAAGATCACCTGAATAATGTCTATGGGAATTTTGAAGATACTTTAGGTTCGGAGATGTGCCGGAGGATAGAAGGCTTTTTGATGCTTAGGTCCATTGATTTAAATTGGGTTCAGCATCTGACGAGTATGGAGAATTTAAGGCAGGGGATAGGATTACAGGCTGTTGGTCAACGTGATCCTTTAGTAATGTATAGAAAGGAAGGGCATGAAATGTTTCAGACCCTTCAACAAAGAATACAAGAAGATGTCTCACACACGATTCTTCGAACAGGTACTGAATCGATTCAACAACCTGTAAAATCAAGAAGACCTCCATTGGGAAGTCGCCAACCTACTAGCGAAATGGCTAAAGTCGGTGCGAGGCAAATTCAATCAAAGCGCACATCCTCTAAGGTAGGGAGAAATGAACCATGCCCTTGCGGAAGTGGTAAGAAATACAAAAGATGCTGTGGGTTAGCCGCATAGAGTAGGTTACGCCAGTTTTCCTAATATTTCCTCTAACCTTATGTATCGTTCATTAGCTCTTTCAAGTCTGTCGCGTTCTTTTTCAACGACCTCTACAGGTGCGTTGTCTGTAAACCCACGATTGGAAAGACGTTTTTTAATCGAAGTCATATATTTTGAAAGATCAACTTGTTCCCCTTGTATTCGGTTTCTTTCCTCACGCACATCAATATCTTTTCCAATTATTAGGTCAGTCGTGACCCCTATAGTTACTATAGTGATCCTATTTTCTTGGGATCTCTCTTGTGCTTGATCATCGGAAACTTTAGAACGGACCAAGGATAGTTTTTCAATAAATTCAAGATTTTGTTGTAAAAGCTGCTTATTATTGGTTGATCTTATTTGCGCATCTAACACGTTATTTTGTGGAATTCGTAGTTCGCCCCTTACATTACGTATGGCTCCGACCAGTTCAAACAAAATAGCCATGTCCTCTTCAGCACCAATATCTTTTAAATTTACGTCGTGCTTCGGATAAGCTGCAATAATCAAACTATCAGGCCAACCCTTAGGTTGAGCCACTGAATTACCTAGAATGCCCCATATTTCCTCAGTAACAAACGGCATAAATGGGTGTAGTAATCTCAGGAGTTTTTCTAAAACGTGTATGAGTACAGGTAGCGGAGTTGTAGCGTCGGTGGATCTAAATCTGATTTTTGAGAGTTCAATAAACCAGTCGCAATATTCATTCCAGAGAAAATCATGTATTTCTCTCTGTGCATCGCCAAATTGGTAGGCTTTCATAAACTTATCTACTTCTGACGTCACCTCGGTTAACCTAGAAATGATCCAGCGATCGTGTAGATGTTTTATCTCCGGTTCAATCCAATTCAGATCGACGACATTGTCTTCTACGTGAGATAGTACGTATCTTGCCGAGTTCCACAACTTGTTTGCGAAATTGCGGCTAGACTCTAATTTCCCTTCACTCATTCGCAAGTTATTTCCGGCGGCTGTCCCAGTTGTGAGAGCAAAGCGAACAGCATCTGCACCATATTCATCAATAAGTTCAAGAGGATCGAGAACATTGCCCTTTGTCTTGCTCATCTTCACGCCATCAGTGTCCAAAACAAGCCCATGAAGATAGATTGTGTGGAAAGGAGGTGATCCGATGTTTTCCATTCCAAGCATGATCATCCTTGCTACCCAAAAGAAGAGAATGTCATAACCAGTCTCCATAACGGAACCTGGGTAAAATTTTGCCAAATCGTCTGTTTGATCTGGCCACCCTAAGGTGGAGTGAGTCCAAAGTCCGGAACTAAACCAAGTATCTAAAACATCAGGATCCATTATCAAAGTGTCAGAACCACACTCTGAGCAATGTGTTGGGTCTTCGTATTCAACTATAACGAAATCGCATGAAACACAGTACCAAACTGGGATCTTATGGCCCCACCATAATTGACGACTGACCGGCCAATCCCGAATGTTGTCCATCCACTCAAAATAAACTTTCCTAAATCTATCTGGGATAATTTTGATGGTTCCATCCGCAACAGCATCTCTAGCTGGTTTGGCTAGAGGCTCCATCGAAACATACCATTGTTCGGTCACAATTGGTTCAATAATTTCATCGCATCGATCACAATGAGCAATTGAATGGGTTAATTGTTCTGTATTTCGGAGAAGATTCTTA
>MDTE01094576.1_pt1 | contig 10944 bp, 10 predicted proteins | sample 811231 | NCBI WGS metagenome assembly MDTE01 (sample SAMN05326651, study PRJNA326480) | marine metagenome | isolation source: seawater | place: Indian Ocean: Red Sea | collected 2010 | reverse complement strand
TTTCCTCACTTGTTAATTCACCGTTTATTACTTCTACAAGTTTCATTAACGGAACTGGATTCATGAAATGCATTCCAATTACTTTATCTGGCCTGCTAGTAGCAGATGCTATTTTTGTAATTGAAATAGACGATGTATTTGATGCTAAGATGCATGATGGTTTGCAAATTTCATCCAGTTCAGAAAATAGTGATAGTTTCAAATCTAGTATTTCAGGTACTGCTTCTACGACCAAATCAACATCTGAACATACATTTCTATCTGTTGAGGTTGAAATTTTGGAGCGAGCAGTATCTGCATCTGATTGTGTCATTCGATCTTTCGAGACTAACTTACTCAAGGATGATTCTATAGTCGATAATCCTCGATTAACAAATTCTTCTTTTATGTCAATCATTACAACCTCAATTCCTGCACATGCAGCGACTTGCGTAATCCCATTACCCATCTGTCCCGCACCAATTACAGCCATTTTCTCTATTCCCATGTTACGATGCAATAATAACACATTCATGATAATTGGGATATAGCTATGACGAAATTCAATACGAATCACACTATCGCCCAAACATGATGGAATGGCTGAAATTGAAATCTGTAATGCGAGAGGGTTGGGTTCGAGCAGGAGTCAATAATCCCGAAAGCGTTGCTGCCCATTCGTGGGGTATGGCTTTGCTAGCAATGCACCTATGTCCTGAAAACCTTGACAAAATGCGTGTAATTGAGATGTGTTTGGTTCATGATTTACCCGAAATCGTTGTTGGTGACTTAACGCCTCACGATGATACTTCAAACAAACACGTAGACGAGGTAAAAGCAATGAAAGAGATTGCTCCACAATGGCTTGAATATTTTGAAGAATACGAATATAACGAAACTGAGGAATCAAAGTTTGTTAAGTATCTCGATAAACTAGATATGGCCTTGATGGCACGTTTATACGAAAATGAACAGGGATTAGATTTGAACGAATTCATTGTATCTGCAAGGAAGATAATAGGCGAAACTAACTTGAACTAAATCATGCACGCCCCAATACCACAGTCCTGTAGTGTAGTGGTCCATCATCTCGGGTTTTGGTCCCGGGGACGTCGGTTCGACTCCGACCAGGACTATCCCCTAATCTACTGACAAGAAACACAAACAATCAAAAGAGGTCATGATTCCACTATCCATTATGAACAATAGAAGTAAGTTGGTTATTCTAGTAATTCTCTCGTTTGTTATTACTACAGTTCCAACAAGCGATGGATACTCGTCTGGAGTACACAATCAAGCCAATAATGGTTGCTCGTGCCATTACAGTGTTGCTGCAATAACTGCAAATCATACCTTCCCAACCGAATACATGCCAGGTGACATTTACAGCATTGCCATAAATGTAAATGGCGGCACTCAATCTTTCAATGGAGGTTTCAATGTAATGGTAAATAAGGGCATATTGACTAATCCAGGATCATTTGTGAGCATAAACGGAGCAGGTACAAGCGCAACTCACAGTGGTGCCAATAACTTGGGATGGAGTTTCGATTGGGAGGCTCCTGCGCCGGGTAGTGGCAGTGTAGTTGTCGACATAGCAGTACTACAGTCAAATGCAAATGGCAATAATAATGGAGATACATGGGATAGTCTAACTTATACAATAGTCGAATTCCAGCCTCCAAATGACCCGCCAGTCGCTTATGACATAAATATCACTTCAACAACTGGAACAGGATCAACAGCTCCTGTTAATTCAGATTTAACCCTAAACTACCAGTTTGGCGACCCAAACAATGACCCCGAAAGTGGAACAATCATTCAGTGGTTCATAGACGGCATCAAATCCTCCGCATACGATGATCAAACTGTAATTTCTGCTGCATCCACATCAGTCGGTCAAAAGTGGAAAGCAGAAATAACGCCATCAGATGGAGAAGATTTCGGGGCTACTGAGACTACAAGTGAAGTGACAATTATCGATATTGATTCTGATAATGATGGTGTATTAGATAGTGATGATGCATTTCCTAATGACCCCAATGAGAGTGTTGACTCAGACAGTGATGGAGTTGGAGATAATGGTGACGCTTTCCCTAACGATGCGTCTGAAACTGCAGATACGGATATGGACGGTGTAGGAGATAATGCAGATGCTTTCCCTGACGATGCATCTGAAACCACAGATTCAGACCTTGATGGAGTAGGAGATAATTCAGACGCATTCCCTAACGATGCATCTGAAACCACAGATTCAGATTCAGATGGTGTTGGAGACAATGCTGATGCTTTTCCAAACGATTCTACTGAAACCACAGATTCAGACCTAGATGGAGTAGGAGACAATTCAGACGTATTTCCCTACGATTCAACTGAAACTACAGATTCAGATTTAGACGGTGTTGGAGATAATGCGGATGTATTTCCAAACGATGCTAACGAAACACAAGACTCAGATATGGACGGAGTAGGAAACAATGCTGATGCATTCCCTAACGATGCTAATGAAACTCTAGATTCAGATATGGACGGAGTAGGAGATAATTCTGATGCATTCCCTAACGATGCTAATGAAACTCTAGATTCAGATATGGATGGAGTAGGAGACAATGCTGATGCATTCCCTAACGATGCTAATGAAACACTAGACTCAGATTTGGACGGAGTTGGCGATAATGCAGATGTATTCCCTGATGATGCTAGTGAAACAATCGATTCTGATCAAGACGGAGTAGGAGATAATGCTGATGCATTCCCTAATGATTCCAGTGAAACATTAGACTCAGATATGGATGGAGTTGGAGATAATTCTGATGCATTCCCCAACGATGCCAATGAAACATTAGACTCTGATATGGATGGAGTAGGCGATAATGCTGACGCATTTCCTAATGATGCATCCGAAACCATGGACTCCGATGGGGATGGTGTGGGAGATAATGCACAAGCACTAGCAGAAGCCGAATCAAAAGAAGATTCTGACAACACTATGCTAATTATAGGAATAGTGTCAGGAATAATTGTTGTTATCTTGGCTGTTCTCTTCTTTATGAGAAAAGACGAGAGTACACCACTAAATGAATTAGATAATTCAAAGGACTACACTCAAAATATGAATACCTTTAGTGCAAACCCATACCAAAACACGGAGCAATTTGTGCAGCAACAGATAACTCCGACAAATGTGATACCAGCCCAACCTGTCGTTAGCGCTCCGAGCGTCATTCAACAATGGACAGATGCATCAGGACACACCTGGAGACAAATGAGTGATGGTTCTACTGAATGGTGGAATGGCACTGATTGGCAAAAAGCATGAATCACTCGCTCCAACCAATTAGGTCTCGAGTTATATTTTTTTGATGTGATTCAATCGTACCACCACCGATTTCGAGAAGTTTAGAGTCTCTCCACAGTCTTTCAACTGTGTATTCAGCAACATAACCGAAACCTCCCATGACTTGAATTGCAGCATCTGCAATCTCTTTTGCAGCTGTTGTTGCGAATAACTTAACACCGTCACTATCCAACCTTTGTCCAGATTTTCCTAATTGCATATTGTTTGCGGTATCATAGATGTACGCACGCATGGCTCTATACTTTGCATATGATTCTCCAATGTATCTTTGGATTTGTCCAAATTTTCGAATAGGTTTGCCGAATGCTTCTCTGTCTGAAGCATATTTATTCATCTCATCCAAGGATCTTCGAGCAATTCCAAGAGACATCGCCGCTAGGGTCAATCTTTCAATTTCTAAATTTCTCATCATGTGAATCATTGACTCACCAACACCTCCAACAAGGTTTTCTTTTGGTACAATACAATCCTCAAAAACTAGTTCTGCTGTGTTTGATGCCCTCATTCCGGTTTTGTCGATAATTTTTTGCCCAACAGTGTATCCTGGCATTCCATTTTCAACCAAGAATGTTGAAATTTGTGCCCTTCCTCTATCGTCCGTACCTGTCTTAGCATAAACCCAAACAATATCAGCAGGTGTTCCATCATCATCCAGACAACCATTTGTAATCCACATCTTTCGACCATTTAGAATCCAGTTACCATCTGCATTTTGTTGAGCAGTAGTAGAGATTCCCAAAACATCAGTTCCAGCATCAGGTTCACTCATAGCCATTGCTGCAATCCATTCTCCTGAACAAACTTTAGGCATAATTCGCTCTTTTTGCTCCACATTACCATTGAATTCTAAGTTGTTAACGAATAACATTGAGTGGGCTAAATAAGCAAGTGCAAAACCAGGATCACTGGCTGATAGTTCTTCATGGACTATTACAGCAGCTATGGCATCTAACCCTGCGCCACCGTATTCTTCACTTGCTGTGACGCCTAGAAGACCCATTTCACCCATAGATTTGAGCAATTCAATATTAAATCGCTCATGCTTGTCGTGGTCATGTGCTTGAGGCTCAACTGACTCATCGACAAAGTCTCTAATCATAGCGCGTAGCATTACAGATTCTTCATTCGGATTCGCAATATCCATGTCCATACCACTCACCCCGATGAGGTAGAGTTTTTTTGTCTTAGGATTTAACGGGCAATTTTTCTTGCTCGTTTTCGAGGCATATTTTCATGACCAATTGCTGGTCTAGATTGTGCACGCTTGATTGCTTTTCGAACCTTCACTTTTCTCTCATTCCTTGCAATTTTTCTTGCTCTTTTCCCAACATGTCGGAGGTGACCTTTTTTGACTCTTGGTTCTGCAGGTAATCTATTGTCAATTCCCGCTCTGGCTAAGACATCTTCTGCCATTCCTCGAGGAGTTACTGCTTTTGCTTCTTCAACAATTCTAGATGCCAAATAGTGTAATGATTCTTGTTGAGATATTTGTGGAATATTTGTTAATTCAACAGCAACATGTTGTTGAATCTCCAATTGCTCTTCCATCAATGAAACTAGAAAATTAGTAGTTAGGTCGACCTGCTTTCGCTCACCCATATGCATCCCATCCAGATGCCATGTGCGCTGACGCAGTTATGAACTTTCGGCAAAAAATAACTTGGAATATATCGATTAACTGACCAATTAAGAAAAATCGGAATGGGGCCGTGACCGGGAATCGAACCCGGGCTGGCAGGACCACAACCTACCGTGCTAACCGCTACACCATCACAGCCATCGGTTGTTCCGCCCACCGTGAGGCCATATTTATCACATTCCGTCATAAAATGTGACATATTACACCGTTCTATTGAAGGTGTATTGCGACTGAGGGTTGGTTATGAGGCATTTAGTTGCGACACTGCTGATTGCTATATTGGCATCTCCGATAGCATTTGTTGATGCAAGAAGTGTTCATTCTACATCTGACGAAGACATGTTCCCCCAAGGAGATATGAGTTCACCCGGGGACTGGGAAATAAAGGAACATCTTGCATTTACACAAGAGAACAAAGCTGAAGATGGAGAGTATGTTTTCGGCATGATTGCAGATAATAGAATGACATTAGGAGTCAATCTTCCAGAACACAAAGACAACCAAATGCTCTGGTCAACTTCAACTCCTACTGACTCTAATGCATCAATTGGATATCCAGATGGCGCCTACACATTTTCATCAGGCCCTGACATAATTGTAGGGAATTTTAACGTCGGAAGCATTTCTTCTAATGATATCACAAAAGTTGAACTTGTTGTGCATTTTGATGTACCAGATATTCTAACACAAGATAAAGTAAGAATTTCAGTTATTGATAATGGCGTGCATGATCTTGTCAAAACCTGGAGCAATACTCAGTCTGGACTTTATTATATGTCAAACGGCTGGAGTATGGAATTATCTGGCTATGAAAATTTAAGTTGGGATGCAATATCAAATCTTGAAATCAAACTAGATTACGTTTCAAACGGCGGATCTGATGATAGCCAACTTCGAGTTGATGCTGTAGGAATAAATGTAGAAATGAAAACACCTTGGTATGGTGCAGAAAGGGTCACTGCGACATCCTCCAACTCATTCAATAATTGGCCAATTATTGATTTTGATAAAACAAAGGGCGAATTTACATCATTGTCTATTGCGCCTTGTGGACTCGATGCAACTGATGGCGAATGGACTACTGATGTAATAGAATTGCCACCTGAGCAAGATTGGGGACGGATTCATGTAGATTTTGAAACCGACCAAAACGGCAGCATAGAGATAGAATATCGAGACAATTCTGGCACATGGCAATCGATAGATGAGGGAACTATTCCTAGTACTAATTCAGATACACAATTTAGATTTAGAATACTAGATTCCTGTTTAACTAGAGCATGGATTGATATTAATGATCCACACTTACTAGTTACTGGTAGTGTCTCGGGTGATATTTCTTCCATGAACACAACAACCACTCGATGGACTGTAGTTGCAAATGGAATCACAGTAGATAATTTCAACGGAACTATTCTCGGAAATTTTGTTCATCAAATACCAATAGGTAAAGTAATGCACAACTCAGATACTGAATTAGAAATTAAAATCAAATCATGGTATAATTGGGAAAATGATGGTTCTGCTGCCGATGTAAATCTGGTCATTAACAGCATTGAAGTAATTGGAGCATATTCTATAGAATACGATGAAGACCCCCAGTGTCAATTGATAGGATCGCATGATTTGACTGAAGATGGGGGCGGAATAATACTGCCTTTCCTAACAAGGTGTTCTGATGATAGAACAAATACAGAGAATCTGATAGTAGAATTTGAAAATTCGAATCCCAATGTTGTAGAAGTAGATTTAACAGAAGGGCAGGTTAGAATTCGTCTAGTTCCAGAAGCATCTGGTACAGCCGAGATAATTACCACTGTTACAGACAGTGCTGGAAACACATACAAGGAAGTATCAACAATAAATGTCGCCAACGTAGACGACTCGCCTGTTCTGCAACAATTCCCAGGCACTATACCGGTAGAGCATGGGTATAATCATCAGATTAATTTCACGTTAACCGATGTAGACACTCTATCTTCTGATTTGACTGTTTATACAAATCGATCATGGGCAACTGTTGACATGCAAAATAGAGCCATTATCGTAAACGCACCGGTTCCAGGTTTTACATCTGTTCTAGTTACTGCATGCGACTTGACTGATTGTGTTGAGCGAGTTTTATATTTAGAAGTCAGAGCACTGGCTGAGTTATTTGTAGAAGAAATTCGTATTCCTGATGACATTCGGGAAGGAGATTTGTTCGACGTTAAGGTGTATGTTAGAAATTCAGGTCAAGTATCAGCAATGATGGTTTCAGTAAGATGCACTGCTGACGACCAAACATTCGGAAGTGGCGTCATACAGGTTCTAGAACCTGGCCAGATGGGTTCGATTATTTGCAGTATGAAAGCACCCACCAACGACAATAGTCTAATTATAGAAGCAGAAGTAGATAGAGGCACATCGATTGACGAGGTTGATGAAACAAATAATGTAGCATCTGAAATAATTGGTATAGGTATAGCTGTTGAGGATAAAACATCTAGTGACAGCGATAGTTTTGACATTGGAGAAGGTTCTACTTTAGTGATTTCAATTGTATTTATTGTCATACTTATAGGAGCATTTGGACTATTTGCTCCAGCGAAAATAAAGAAGGTCGAATGATAGGTGGTTGTAAGCACCGTTTGTCGGATAATCACAAAAACTGGGTTAAACTTCATATGCTGAAGTATTCAGAAACTGATACTTCGAATGGGCTGTGGGGGCTCTTCACCATAGGTGACGAAGTCGGTGTGGAACACATGAGTGAATTGAAAATAAGAATTGAAACTGATGAATATATTTACGAAGAATACGTAGAAGCTTGATAGAATCTACTTCTTCCATGAACGAGGGTAAGTATCCTCTTTCATTATGACGCAATTTGGTTTAGCGACCTCACCTTGCGTCATTGTTGGTATTACTTTGCTAGATTGTGAAAGGTTAGCAATAGCCACTGCTTCACCTTTGATAGTCACTAGAACTACTTCGTCACCACTGTTTAGACCTTCATCTATACTAACAACTCCAGGACGAAGTAAAGGTGCACCATGTGAAAGGGCTGCTGCTGCTCCGTCTTTGACGACAATTTTCGGTAGTTCAGATAATAGTTCTTCAACAGGATGAACTATCTTCAGAATTGCCCGTTGATCGTTAGTATTCTTCCACAACCAAATTGCATCTGCTAATTGTTGCATTGTTACAGATTGCAATAAGTCAAATCTGCCAGATTTCGGCCTCCTAAGTTCTTTCAATTCGACATTTATGCCTAACAATAAACCAAGATCTCTAGCCATTGTCCTGACGTATGTTCCTGCTTCACAATGAATTTCAGTCAACAACAAATTTTCTTTGTAATCCAATATTTTGAACGTAGATATTTTCCTTGTCCTGACTTGAACTCTTACTGCTGAAATCTCTGGTGGGACATTATACACTTTCCCTGTAAGATTTTTCATCGCTGATTCAACATCATCTCTTTCAGTTTCTTCAGACAATTTAAACAATGCAATATATGATTTATCGTGAGTCAAAATCTTCCCTGTTAGACGCATTGATTTACCTGCTAGCAATGGTAGGACCCCTGTAGCAAATGGGTCAAGGGTGCCTCCATGCCCTAATTTATCTAAATCCAATAAATCTCTAGCCCAGGCTGCTACCTGATGAGACGAGGGTCCTGGCGCTTTATCCAAAAGTATGAATCCAGATTCTAAAAGCATCTCGATTGTTCTATCATTAGGTGCACACCCATGATTTTCTGAAGATGTTGCTGTATCATCTAAAATTATCAATTTCTCCCCTCCAATATTCTTACTGCTTCTGATAAAACCTGTTCTGCATTTAATTCAGATGCATCTATGACATGTGTGTATGGTTCTCTGTCTTCAGGGATTAATCCATATAATTCCATGTATCTTGAATTGTCTATTTCACTTCTTTTGGTGTTTTGAATCAAAGCATCTTCAATTGAAACACCTTCTCTCATTACTACACGCTCAGCTCGAACAACATCATTAACATCTAACCACAATCTAACACAATCAATTCCTAACTTGTAAGCCCACCATCCACTTAGGCGGCTTTCCATCACATCAGGACCGTTTTCATCTAGCATATTCTGTTTTAGTATTTCATCAAGAGATTTGTCAACAGTGAAATCAGATGAACACAAATCACCAAAATCGGAAAGCGACATATTTCGGTTTGCAGCCTCGTCACGAAATATTTGACCGCCATTCAATGAAGTCCATGAGAAATGATTGCAGATTCCATCAACTAAAGTACTCGTTCCACTACCTGGATGACCTGAAATAGTGATTTTTACCAAGATTTCACCGCCATTCATGACGACAAACTTTGCACAATTTCATAGTCGGACCATCTCTCTCTACCAAACTACTACCGCATTCTGGACAACTGTTTTTGGCATATGACATTGATTTAGATTCCGATTTAGATTCCGATTTTGACTCAGATTTTTTTGATTCGGTTTTTCTAGGACCTGATCTTCTTTGTTCAGATCTTCTCCTTCGATTGTTTGCCTGTTTCCCACTAGATTTTGGAGTACTAACAAGATGTAGCAACGGCTCTTTCAATTTCTCGCCAGCGTCTACTATTGGGTGTGTCTTATACCTAACAAGTTTGATGTGTCTATCTACGACTCTTCCCAATGGCGCTGACATGCAAATATATGCAGCAATCCATGCAGGGAAGAATAAAAATCTGCCATCTAGTAAATCCCACTCAGGTGACCATGGTAAAGAGACATATGATACTCTGAAATTTTCAACCGCCGTTCCAATCCAAGCGAATATTGCAATGATGAAAAACATGGTAAACATCATTGGTTTCATGGCACCCATTTGAACACTCATTTGCTCAGGCATCATGTGTTGCTGAAGTGTTTGAGCTTTTTCCATCAAAATAGGGTCTCTACCAAGTCTCGCTTCATTCATCATTCTCCTAACCTGGCCTTGTCTATGAGCAATGTGTGCTTGAGATATTGGGTCCATGAAGAAATTACGTAGGACTGTATTGACAACCATAGAGATTGACCCAAGAATGAAGATTGTGATAATGAAAAAGTCTTCTTCAGGTAGCCATCCGGAGAGGTATGGATCAGCTGTCTGACCCAATGAATCTCTAATATCTCCAGACAAGAGAAGGAATGTCATCACTATCATGAACAACAACATGAACAGCATAGAGCCCCCAGGGGGTGCCGGTGGTGGCGCTTGCTGACCGCTCATAAGCAAATGTGAAAGAAACTACTGTTTGAACATTATTACTAAATCACACAAATAAACGAAGAACTCAAACATCACAACGACTTCGGTGTACATGGTGAAAAAATGACTTGGGAACATTCACAACCTATGCCAATGAGAGGATCTCCATGTGTTGTAACCGAGTCTAATGCAATAAGTTACATCTCTAAATTAGCGGAAGCGCCAAGATTATTCTTATTTTCAGATTCTGATCGGGCATTACCTGATGGTTGGGGTTATGTTGCTAGTGTAAGACCTGGAACACCGCCGGAGGGAATCATTGCAGAGATAGATGCTTGGCTTAAACAATACCCTGATGCATGGCTTGCAGTTGACCTGCGAGTTGGAGTTATTCCTCCATCTGTTCCAGACTTAGAAAATATGCTGCGAACATTTCCACGCACTGTAATTATTCTAGTATCTGACGATACAATAAATCATCAGTGGCCTAGGTGGGAATATCCCCTATAATTAGAAAGTAAATCCACATTCACAAGTTGAAGCATTAATGTCAACAGACTTGCTGCATATTGGACATACCTTTGTGTCAGCAGTTGCTTCTTCATTGGTTTCTTCTTCAGATTCTGCAGCGGTTTCTTCACTGGTTTCTTCAACTACCTCTTCAACTACTTCACTTGATTCTTCTTCAGATTCTTCTTCTGATTCATCTTCTGTCACAGCAATGTCATCAGATTGTTCATCTGCATTTCCTTCCC
>MDTE01091933.1_pt1 | contig 10944 bp, 18 predicted proteins | sample 811231 | NCBI WGS metagenome assembly MDTE01 (sample SAMN05326651, study PRJNA326480) | marine metagenome | isolation source: seawater | place: Indian Ocean: Red Sea | collected 2010 | reverse complement strand
GCTCGAAACCCATTGTTGACATAGGGCTACTTCCGTAATCATGCCCTGGAAACATATCTACATCATCAGGAATAGAGGATAGTGTATGGAATAGAGATTGATACATGTCCTGCACATTGCTTCCAGGCAAATCAGTTCGGCCACATTCACCTACAAACAACACATCTCCTGTGAAAATCACTTGGTTGTTAACGAAAAAACAAATTTCGTCAGGACTATGACCTGGAGTGAATAATACATCAATATGTAAATTTCCAATCTGGAATTTGTCTCCGTGATCTACTTTTTGATCGATGTAAAATGTAGAACTACTGTGCCCTAATATTTTTGCCCCAGTCATTTCGACTGCAGCCTCATTTCCATTTATGTGATCGAAATGTCCATGAGTATTCAGAATCCACTCTACATCCAAATCAAGTTCTTTAGCCCTTGCCACTAATTTTTCAGGCTCAAAAGCAGGATCAATCAAGGCAGCTATTCTAGTTTCTTCGCAACCAAGAATATAACCAAAATTAGCCATTGGTCCAATAGGTATTTGCTCAATAATCATTGACTCTTTTTTGCATTCTAAAATCCAGTTAAAGAATCCTTCGGATGTTTCTAAACCTTAGTATCTTTACTGAGAGATGCAAGTTTTAGTGCTCTCAATAGCATTTGTCCAAATGGTAATGAAAGAGCTGAATAAACTAATATAGAATGAGGGAGAAACCAAAACTTATCGGTTAAACTATAGTTTGGTTCCCAAGGAAGAGATAAAACCCGATGATCCATTCTATCCACAAAGTTTCCTTCACCAAAGCAAAGCCAAAATATTATCGGCATTGCAATTAACATAGTGAACATCATAGGCCTCATTTGATTAGACATCATTTCACCCTGTAGTACCATTACCTGCGGTTGAAGAGCCATCAATTTATTCATTCGAGCATTGTTTCCACTTCTTCTAGCTTCTCCCATTTCTTTGTTGTATGCGGCCATTTTACTCTGAACATCCGCAACCTTTTCCCAATCAATCAGCATATGGCGTATAATGGTTGTAACTGAGATCATTATAACTCCAGCAAAGAGGAATGTTAGCACAGGGTATTGATGGTCAAATCCAATCTGTGGTTCAAGAACGCCTTCGGCAAAGGTACCCATACCCGTTCGTAAATCTTCATTTAGTATAATGTAAAACATGAATAACATAGTAATCAGCATTCCACCCATTGGAGGAGGTTGAACTGGTTCTTCCGTACCTTGTTCTTCTTCGCTCATTTACCTAAAATCTTCCTAAATTGTTCAACAGCAACATCAACTTGATTATCATGATTTCCAACAATTGCTACAGTTGCACCAGTCATTACAGCAGCTACTGCTGCGTATTCACGATTAACACTTTGATGCAATCCAATGTCATCCTTGTCTCTTGCACGACTAGCATCCTTGTTTCGTCTACCTTCTATCTCTTCTGGTGTAGCTTCTACGAGTACAATAATATCAGGATTCAAAGCTCTCACAGTCCATTCAGGCAATCCAGGCATGTATCCTGCAGGAGTTAGAATAGAAGCATGCGTGTCGACAACTACATTTCCCATTTGAGAAATCTTCTCGCCTGCTTGTTTCTGTAGTCTTTGCTGATCTTCTACAGCCAATTTCCGCATATCATCTCTGTCTGAAACACCTTCTTTCTGAGCTTCTTCAAACATGGTAGTTCCAAAATTAACAATTTTATATCCATATTCTTCAGCGGCACCCATAACAGTACTCTTTCCAACACCGGGAACTCCAGTGACTACAACTACACCCATTCGTTTAGCCTAATCTATTGGGTTTTTTGAGGCTTTCTGGCAATTCTGAAAATGTTGCAGGACAGCCTTTTGCTAAAGTCCACGCCGGTACATCCTTGGTTACAACAGCTCCACCTGCAATAAATGCACCTTCACCCACTTTAATCCCAGGCATTAATGTAGCATTAGATCCCACTGTCACATCATCCTCTAGTGTAACAGGTTCAGGCTTGTATTCTGCCCTAAGTGGATTTTTGTCATTTGTAAGAGAGGCATTTGGACCTAAGAAAACTCGTTTTCCTATTTTGGTTCCAGTGGGAATATAAGCACCAGTTTGAAAGCTACAATTGTCACCAATTTGGCAATTATTGTCTATTACCACATTTGTACCAATCAAGCATCCATTTCCAATAATTGTATTTTCTCTTACAAGAAAATTATGACCTGTTCTTGTATTCTTACCCACCTTTGCAGTGGAATAAATGGTTCCAGGACGAATTTGTGACCCTTCTCCAATTTCACAACCTTTAATCTCATCAGGTCTGCTTTCCAATAAATCTAGTTCCTCTCTGTGAGGATAACCAATCAATGCATTAGAATCAATAAAACAGGAGTCATCAATTTTAGATTTACCGTAAATAGGCATTAATCCTCGCCAAAGAAACTTCTTAGAACAGGATGCATTTCCATCATTTGTTCTTTTCCTATTTGTTCATACATCCTAATCATAATTCCGACAGTAAGTAACACACCAGTACCTGAGGACTGCCCCACAGTTCCTATCATGTCAGCTCCAGCAGCTAAGAATCCAACCACAGCCCCACTGAAAACAGTTACAGTAGGAATATACCTTTCCAAAACCTTTTCAACAATTCGAGGGTCTCTACGGAAACCAGGAATCTGCATTCCAGAACCTTGTATTTGTTTTGCTACAGACTCAGGCCCCATGTTTGTAGTCTCTATCCAAAACTTAGCAAAAACTATAGATCCAAGAACCATAATTCCCATGTAAATGACGATATGAGCTACCAATTGCCATGGTTCATGATCGCCCATGTAGGCTCCATATTTTTCAGGGCTAACCAATGGCAGAAACCAATCTTGTAATCCAGCAATCCGATTTACATAATATGCTAATCCCATAGTAGGAACTGGATTTTGGCCATCAGTTGTGTCAAAGGCACCGAGCATCCAGTTTCGACCTAGCCAAGGCCATGTTTGCATACCTGGATGAGACCAGAATAGAAGAGCAAACATATTGACGTTAGCCAATAATGCAGCCATCAAAATTACAGGAATGTTACTTGCATATATCAAACGAATTGGATATCTGCCCCTAGCTCCTCTAACTTTACCATGAGCAAGAGGTAATTCAATTCGTGAAGATTCAACATAAACAACAATAAAGAAAACAATCATAGTTCCAATTAAGGCAACTAATGGGTTTGGTGGTGCCAATAGGATTGCCTCATATCCGCCCCCACTCAAATCAGAAGTTGAAGAATTCTTTAGATGCCACAAAATCATAGGAAGAGTTCCTGAAGGAACTTCTGTGTTACTGCCTGGAGCAGGTTCCCAATTCAATGTTCCAGTGAATATAGCTTGAGAAACTCCTGCTGCGATAAACAAAGAAATACCGGAACCAATTCCCCATTTTGAAACACTTTCGTCCATCAAGAAAACCAAGTATGAACCAATAGCTAATTGAGTGATAATAGTCATTCGAGCCCATGTAAGTCCAATTTCACCGACTAAAGATGAACTAGGCTCAAGGAAACCGAAAACTTGAGGTACAGATTCAACGATAATCATTACTATAACTAAAACTTTCTGTGTTCCTTGATAAATTTCCTTATCTTTTGGATTCTGTAAATCTAAATTAATAATTTTTGCACCTGTAAAAAGCTGCATAATTATGCTCCCAGTAACAATTGGCCCGATTCCCAAATGCATCAAACTTCCACTTGCACCAGCTAAGATAGCCCTATATTGACTGAAAAGATCAATGGTTTCTCCACCCAAACCATACATTGCTACATTTGTCATTGCGAAATAAATAACAAGAATGGTCAAGGTCCATGTCATTTTAGTACGGAAGTGAACATGTCCATCAGGTTTTGTGATCGTAGGCATTCTGCCAATTATAGGCTTCAAACCATGAAGTTTGGATCCTTCTCCAGAATATGAAGAACCCATGTAAACTAACCAAGTAAGAACAACAAATCCAAGACCCATTAAAGTTGCAGCTTCGGTTTCAGGATCTTTCCAATTATACCAAAGAGCATATAGAACAATCATAAACAAGCAAGGAACTAGAGCTTGGGCTGGGTTTCTAGGAATATCGTCTTCAGCCATTTAGGATTTCTCCACCAGCCGCCTCAACTTTTTCTACGGCTTTTGCAGAGGCAGCACTTATCGTAAGTTTGTAAGACTGTGTAGTAGAACCAGTGCCCAGTAATTTGTCATAACCCATTTCGGCCAAATCAACAGATACTACCTTTCCTTTTTTCGTAGCAATACCTTCCGCAATCCAAGATTCAGAATTCTCTTCTATGGTTTTCAAATTAATTGAATTGTTTGCACTTACTACTGATTGCGGTCTTTTGAAACCATGAGCGCCCCAAACACGCCCTACTCTCTCATACATTATGCGCTTTGTTTTGTGACAACCTGCGTTACCACGTCCACCTCTAAGTCCAGCACCTCTACCTTTTTTGTGACCTCTTCCGCGCGTGCGGCTACCCGTCATCATAGCTTTACGCCGGGGCATATTGCATCCTCCTAATTAGATTATTAATTTTTTCTCCACGATAACCAAGCGCTCCACCTTCTTTGAAACTGCGTTTTATTCCTTCATATCCTTTACGAGGAGGGTGCAGCCTAAAAACAGGTTTCAAACCAGGAACATCTCTCATTACTACTTTTCCTTCTGTTAAATTTTTTGCTAGAGCTTTCATAGTTTTGAAAGACGTCTCTTTCAATTCATTTTTAGTGAATGCAGAGCTTCCAGCTGTTTTTCCAGAACTTTCTAACATTAATTCAGTAGTCTCAGCGTCAACTTCTCCCCAAGTAACATAATCCTTGATAATTTGTAGCATTCCAATGTAAGTGTCATTTTCAGGAATGATTACACAATGATTAACACGATTTAATCGCATCAATTTCATGGTTTCTTTGATTTTTGGCTTGACATTAACTGAGCCTCTAACTCTTACGACCGCCCAACTCATTCTTGTTTCACTCCTTTTACCATGTTATGGAAATCACCTTGACCAGGAAGTAATTTTGTAGTAGATGTCTTTTCGAGAGCTTTAAACATTGCATTTGCAAAGTTGTAGATGGTCTGAGTTTGCCCTTTAGTAAAGGACCAAGCATCCTCTACACCAGCCAGTTTTAACATAATTTGACCAACCTGGTTTGTCACTAACCCTACGCCTGGCGGAGCAGGTTTGATTGTAACACGCGTTGATCCAGTTCTTCCTGAAACTTCGAAAGGTAATGAATTAGGAACAGCTGTAGAGCATTCCCAAGATCCACTCCCTCTTCGAATTTCTATAATATTCAATTTAGCCCTATCGAGAGCTTTTGTAATGGTCGGTCTAACTAATTTACCGGAAACACGACCCAAGCCAACCACACCATCACCATTTCCAACGATTGTTGTAACAGCAAAGCGAACTCTTCGTCCGGAATCAGACATTCTTTGAACCATATGGATATCAATAACTTCTTCGGATAAATCTGGTATTAGAAGATCAACGATTGGAGGTTCACGTAATGGTAAACCAGTGGCCAATGCTTCTTCTACAGTTGTGATTTCACCAGCAACAACTTTTCTTCCCAATTCAGTTTTAGGAGTCCAATTAGAAATTCTTTCTTCAGCTGCACGGCGCCGTTGCTGAGCGGGAGATAATGGAGGTCCTCTTTGCGGCCTTCCACCACCTGATTGAGGTTTACCTCTGTAAGGAGGTTTCCCACCGTCTTTTTTCTCTTCTTTTGGTTTTTCTTCGCTCATTTCTTAGCCCCTCCTATTTTTTTCATAACTTTATCAAAATCTTTAGGTATTTTATCAGAAATATGACTTCCATTTATTCTATTTTCATCAGGGAACAAATCGTCTGAGTGAGGAACATCCAATCCGCCATCAACCAAGCCTTTCAAGGTTGCAAATGCCCGACCTCCTGGAGTTGGAGTTATACGTCCTATATCCAAAACTGCTGAAGAGATTCCTGCTTTCAAAGCCCTTTTTGCGGCAATCATTCCAGATAAGTATGATGCAGGAATGTTGGTCTTAGATCCTTTCCAACCAGACCCTACAACATCGTTCGAAGTAGCAGAAGCTAAAACTTTATCACCTTCTTTCGAAAAATCTATAATTTGAATAGATATTTTGGCGTTGCTAAATCTAACAACGGCCCTAGGAATTCCAGATTTTAGTAGGGCCAATCTCTTACGATAGTTAGTGATTCCGCGCCTTCTTCTTGAAAATTGCATACCTTTTGGCATTATTTTGCTCCTCCTAGTTTAATTCCATCAATTTCCATATTATATCTCAAATGGTTTCGAGAATTGTAAACACCGCCTTTTACACGACGGTAATATCTACGATATTGCGAAGCATCAATAGTACCATTGTCTCTCAAAGTAGCTAATTCTTTACGCAAAGCTCTAACTCGAGTCATCCAAGCCTCCTTCTTTGGAGTTCTAGCCCCACCATGTCCTTTCCTAGATCCTTGTCCACGACGTCGTCCTTTGGAACGTTGATTGGCCATTTGTTTAGCCCTCCCACGAGATATTCCCTTTTTTTGGTGTTTACGGATGAATCTTTGTACAATTAATAATCTAACATCATCTCTAGTTACAGCTTCAGAGATTCGTTCTTGAACTTCGGGCCTATCATCAACCCATACTCTGTGAAGTCCGCATTTTAACAAATCAGAAGCTACACGTTTTTGGTATGATAAATTCATAAGTCCCTCCTGTTAAAAACCCGAATTCCAAGTTCGTCCGCTTTCTCTACTATCACTTCTCGTTTCTTATCCCCTACTGTTCTAGCTATACGAATTGCCTGAGTTTTAGGATCAACATTTTCTACTTCTTTAGGGGTGTTAATTCTAACTTCTTCGAATCCAGAAGGATGTAATCCTCTTACATTAGCAGGCCCTCTAAATCCTGGTTGAACTACGGAAATACGATATTTGAAATGCCTTCGCATTTTGGAATGTATACCTCTAGGTCTTCTCCATTTATCACCTAAACGTTTGTAACGGAACCAATTTTGCCTCTTGAATTTAGGGCGTTTATTTGACATTCGATTACGTTTTGAAAGAGAGGCTTTGGTTTTAGCATCCAAAACAGGCTTCTGACGAGGCTTGTATTCTTCATCACTCATTGAGCAGCCCCCTTAGAAATAATATAAATTCCATCTTGGAAAACACGGGTATCTCTACCTTTAACGACAGTAGCTTTCTCTAGATTACCTGCAGTTTGGCCAACATCTTCAATATTGTTTCCTTCTATAGTCACAGCATCGCCTTTTACCTTTACTTTTGCATCTCCTGCAATTGCCGAATTACGTGTAGCCTTTTCACCAAGGAAATTATCAATAGTTACGGTATTTCCTTTAACAGCCACTTTCATAGGGAAATGCGCAAATACAATTTTCATTTCATAAAGGAAGCCTTTGTCGACTCCTTGAATCATATTTTTCAAGTGTGCATTCCAAGTCCCCATCAAAGCTTTCTCTTTTTTCCTAAGATTAGCCCCTATAATTCTTAGCACATCATCAGCTTGCTCAAATTTTATTGCAGTATGTTCAAAAATTCTTGCAAGTTCACCTCTTGGCCCTGAAACTTTCACATTTGAACCACTACTGTCTACAGAAACCCCTTCAGGGATATTTACAGAGTGTACCAATTCTTTGATTAACATTAGTAAACGTAAGCTAGTAGCTTCCCTCCTGTCAATGCTTCTTTGGCTTGATCATTATTCATTACACCATAAGGCGTTGTAAGAATTAAAAGTCCAAAATCTTTAGCAGGTAAATATCGTGCTTCATGACGCTCCATATCTCTCAATTTTACTGAGAAACGTGGTTTAATTGCACCACAGCCATTAATTCTTCCATTCAATGAAATATCAAATTCGCCACCCTTTCCATTTTCTTTGTATTCGTAATTATTCAGGTAACCTTTCTCAGTTAATAGCTTTAGAACATCGCCTATTAGACGTGATGCAGGAACTACAGCGCTTTCCTTACCGACATGGTCGGCGTTTTTGATAAGAACAAGCGCATCAGATAGTGAATCGTGTCTCATATTTTTTACCTCAGTCGTATTTCTTGAATCCTAGCTCCATAGCTTTATCTCTGAAACATTGTCTACACAAGTTCAGGCCATAACGTCTTACAAGTCCACGTTTTCTGTCACATAGAACACACCCTTCAATGCGTCCGCGATAGACTTCACGTTCCTTTATTTTTACGTTATCAATATTCATACTTTGAAAACCTCCAAGGCGAATTTTTTCTGCATGAATTCTTGGCATTCTTCCGCATTAATTCTGTGGTTTTTGCCAACTCTTTTACTCTTAATTTTTCTTCGTGAGACTCTAAAGCCAGGCCTTTCAAAAGCAATGGCAATATCAAGTCCAAATATTCCAATATCAGGGTCATAGCTTTCATTCTTATATCCTGTATAGTCAGGAATTCCAAAGCTCAAACCTCCAGTCTTAGAGAAACAATAGTTAGGAAGTCTATTTTCACGAACCCATAATGATTCTTTAATAATCTTCTCAGCTGCAGCACCCCTTAGTGTAACTTTACAACCAATAGGCATACCAAGGCGGATACCTAAATCGCGGTTGGTAGATTTTGATAAGGTTCTTGTAGGCTTACACCCACTTAATTTTTCCAAAACACTCTCAGCCTTTGCAAGCCTCTCTCCTGCCTCTCCAACACCAATGTTTAGAACAACTTTAGCTATTCTTAATTCTCTCATTGGATTCATATTTTAACCTCCGGAAGAGCTACCATAGCTTTCTTTTCTCCAACGACAAAAGAGTATGATTTTATTGTCTGAAATTTATCATACATAACTAGGTTCGGTTTTGTGCTGCGCGTTATTTCCACACCTTTAATTTTAGAAATAGAACCGACGTGAGATCCGCCAGTAATAAGTGCGTGAGCTCCTTCTTTAAATTCTAGTGTAGATTTTATTTTCATATCTGGTAAAGTAATCTGTAATACATCACCAGTTTTCACTTTTTTATCAGATAGAATATTTGTTCCATCATGTAAATTTAACTGAATCTTGCCACCTTTAACAAGTCTCTTATTTTCTACACGGACAAGTTTCCATTTTGACTCTGCAGGCTTTACTTCAACGAATTCAATCCTTCCACGATTATCAATCATGGTTCTAAAATGCTTTTTCATTTTAGGCAAAGAGATTATATCCATTAATCCCACTGCCGTTTTTGGTTTTCTTACGGCCCTTTGGTCAATTAATACGTCTCCCTTATTGAGGATAATTCTTGCTTCACGGTTGTTATCACAAACTTTGAGATAATCTCTTAAAATTGTAGAAATAGGTATAGCACCTTCTAGAGAGTGTTTACCAGGCATAGGTCTAGTAGTCCAAACGTTCTCTTTTCTTGCAATATTCCAAGAACGCGGTGCAACTAAACGTTTCAAGTGATCACTACTCATTCAGAACCTCCTTTTAGCCTATCAATGAGTTCAGCCTTTTTGCCTCCAACAGGCAATCCTTTTTCTTTCAAAGCAGCTTTCAGCTCAGGAACGGTCATTTTATCATAGTTAACATCTTCAGATTCTTCAGTTTCTGTATCTTCTTCAGAACTTTCTTCCTCATCACTTTCCTCATCTATAGGCCCTAATGTTTCAGCTTCATACTCATCTTCGGCGGCTTCAAATTCTGATATAACCTCATCAGTCCATTCAACAGATTCGTTTACACGTGTCAATAGCTTTCTTCTACGCATATCAGACCAATCAGGATTAATGATTACAACATTCGAGGCATCAATTGGCCTTTGAAGTTCAGTACCGTCTGATTTGAAATAAGTAAATCCTTCAACGTATATTTTACGTCCTTTTCTATCTACTTTAGCGATTCTAGTTGCAGATTTAGATTTACCTTCTCCTCTAACAACCATTACTCTATCGCCTTTTCTGACAGACATAGATCTCGGATACATAAATCCACGAGCAAGCTGTCTCTCCCTGAGTCCTCTATCAATTGGGGCTGCCATATCACGATGTCTACGGTGATAAGGAGCCGTATATCGGGCGAGTCTCTGTTTTCGTGGTTGTTTTGAACTCATATTATCATACAATAGTTGTTGCGGCGGCTGCAATACGTGGCCATCTCTCTGCGGCTTCTCTTGAAACAGGACCTTTGATTCCAGATCCCTTGGTTTCTCCCTGTTCATTAGTTAATACAGCAGCATTATCTTCAAACTGAACCATCGTTCCATCCGCTCTTCGATAAGGTCTTCTGCATCTTACAATAACAGCACGGACTAATTGTCTACGCATTTCTGGCTTCCCTTTTTTCACTGAAGCAACGACCATATCACCAACTCCAGCAGCAGGAGATCTTCTGTGAACTCCTTTGTAATTAAGAACCGTAACGATTTCAACAGTTTTTGCACCACTGTTGTCAACACAGTCAAGTCTTGCACCTTGAGGTAAACCTCTCATTTGCCTTCCTGCTATACCTCTCATGCATCCCTCCTTTCTATTACAACAAAGGATTTTGTCTTTGACAATGGCCTACATTCCATTAGTGTAACAGCATCACCTTCGTTAGCTCCAACACTTGCAGGACTATGGGCACTTATCTTAGAAGAACTTCGTGCATATCTTTCATACTTAGAATCATATTTCATTTTGTCAATTTGGACAACAACTGTTCTCTGTGCTTTCGCCTTCAAGACAGTTCCACGTAGAATTTGTCCTCTGACTGGTAAACTTCCATAGAATGGATCATTTGGATCCCCGTCCCAAGGATTTGCAGGTTTATCTACGTCTATGCCAATGTCACGAGGTCCATCCTTACTCATGCTTTCACCTTCTTTATTCTATCTTGAGGTCTGTATGCAACCTTTGAGCCGATGATTTCGCCATTTTCAAACATAAAACGAGCAGGTCTTT
>MDTE01050497.1_pt1 | contig 10944 bp, 10 predicted proteins | sample 811231 | NCBI WGS metagenome assembly MDTE01 (sample SAMN05326651, study PRJNA326480) | marine metagenome | isolation source: seawater | place: Indian Ocean: Red Sea | collected 2010 | reverse complement strand
CTCGATCATGCCGAGTGCTATGCCCATAGTTTCGTTAGCCATTGCCTGCCTAAAAATAAAGGGATGGAATGTTCGCTCAGAAGGATGCTTTGAAGACCATCCCAAAGTCAAGTGATTTTGATTTAAAAAGGCATCACCGTTTTTACTATCATTCATAAGCTGTTCTTATCACCTTGTCTGTGACTGTTAAAAACAGCTGTGGTCATTTTAGTTAGGAGGTCACCACAAACAATTGCAACAAACTTGGATCGTAAGTATTTTTTACCGTTGAGACAGGGACCTTGCTATTGCAAAGGGATGGAATGTTCAACCAATCCTGTCTCAAAAACAATCTAAATAGAATTTTTTGACCTCTCGTTACCACAAAATGGTGACTTGTAATTAAGGATTTTCATCTTGATAAAGCCACTACTAACCATTGCTAGTGGCAACCCTCGAAAAGTTGCTGAAATTGAGGCAATGCTAGGTCCATTACCTTTAGAAGTTCAACGCCAACCAAGCGACCTTGAAGTAGAAGAAACCGGCTCCACCTATCTAGAGAATGCGCTGCTCAAAGGTCAGGCTGCGGCAAGGATTACAAACAGCTGGACAATCGCAGATGATTCTGGACTTGAAGTAGATGCACTCAGCGGAGAACCTGGTATCTATTCCGCTCGTTTTGCTCAAAGTAATGAAGAAAAGCTCAAAAGACTTCTTAATGCCCTTGGAGATACGCCCTATAGGAGTGCAAGGTTTCACAGCGTTATGGTTTTATGCGACCCAGAAGGTAATTCAATCAAAAATGCTGAAGGCATTTGTTGGGGTGAAATCCTTAAAGCACCTGTATACCAAGGTGGCGAGTTTGAATCACTTTTTTGGGTAAAGGAAGCTCAATGCACCTACGGAGAATTAACTCAAGAACAACTCTCAAAACTTGGCAGTCGTGGCAAAGCAGCTCGTGCAATTGCACCTTATTTGCTTAAAGAATTAGGGCTATAGATCTAGAGCTCTGCTATTAATTTGATCAATAGCTCTCATTGCAGCAGCCGCGGATTCTTCAACATCGCCTTCTTTGCCAGCGAGGGTGAGCCTGCCAAATGCCCCCACGCCTTTAACGTCAACAACCGTGATGTTTGAAGCTTTTTCAGCTTCATTTGCGGCATATAGAACATATCCAGCAGGCTCTGTTTCTAAGATGAACATGCTCATACCAGATTGAATCATCGAACCTCTCCGATTCTGTCGATTGATTAAAACTGCATGGTCGGGTGTAATCGCTCTAATCACCTCAGTCCAACTCACTTCACAGCTATTACGTCTTTCTATGGAACTGCCTATAGCATCCAGCACAACATCTCCAGAATGCAAAACAGTACTCTGATCTCGGTGATAAAGAGCCATTGAACCAAAAGCCCTCTCAACCACCATTTGACCAAGCCTGACATTGCTAGCTTTAAGAGCTATATCTGTAACCCTGTGAACAGCCATCCCTGGGGAAACCTCCATCCAGAGACAAGCGTCACCTGGAATTGGCAAGAAACCTTGACTAACTGTTCCCATATAGGCAGCAAGCTGGGGCTGCAAAGAATCTATAAATACATATGTTCTCAATTCAATTTGTTGAACATGGCTCGCCTGACGTGCAACCCTTGCAGTCTCTGAATCAGTTGTAATTACACAGCTTGCCCCTCCTTCAGGAGGATGCACCTCAGTTCCAGTAACTAGCGAACTTCTACCAAGTCGCCGCTCCCGATTTTCAAAGCTGGCGAAGGAGTTCATGGCGGGGATAATAACTTATTAGTTGACGATCTAAAAAAAAAAAGAGCTTGCGAGCAGAGAAAGAGCCGATACCTTCTAAGAAGGGAACTGAATTTTAAGGATGTCTACTTCTGAAGCAAATGCCTCAAATTCAAATACTTTACCTACAGAGCTAAAAGCAGAGCAGGCTTTGGGTTTAATAGGTCTAGGACTAATGCAAAAGATGTCTAGAGAAGGCACTTCAGGTTGGGATTGGTCAACAGAAGGTGGCAATGAAAAAGTTGATATTGCATCTCTTCGTCATCGACTTGAATTAACAGCCTTAGCAATAGACACTGGTGCACCGTTAAGCACATCTGAAGTAACCCATCTTCTTGGTTCACGTCCAGGATCATCCAAAACGGAGAGAGGTGGTCTAGTCGCAAGGAGAATCAGCAGAAATGTTTGGAGGCTCAATAAAGCTGAACAAGAAAATTCTCATTGGCGTAATTAAAAAATCTTTGATGAGGGTTTCAAAACAGATGTAAGCATCGATAAGTTCTAAAGGTTTGGTTAATAGAGATAGATAGCAAACAATCAAGACTTGTTTTATTAAATTTATCAGTTATTTTTTAAATCTCAGAGAAGTCTTTTCATTACTAGGATTTTATTAGTACTAATAGATTCCAAATTTGACTAAAAGAATCATCTTGTTTGATTTTTAATTCAAAAACATCTTTCTAAGGTTAACTAAAATGGTCAACTGAGAATGACTTTGAAATCGCAACAATTGTTCTCTAATTCCAAAGAGTTTCAACAGCTAATGACTAATCGCTAATAGTCAGTACAGTTTTAATAAAGATCAGAGAGGAAATCATGAGCGGCGCAACGCTGCTTAAGGAAACAGGTCCCCGCGAAGTCTTTTGCGGCCTTACATCAATTGTTTGGCTACATAGACGAATGCCTGATGCCTTTTTTCTCGTAGTGGGTTCACGAACATGTGCCCATCTAATTCAAAGCGCTGCTGGTGTAATGATCTTTGCAGAGCCGCGTTTTGGAACTGCAATTCTCGAGGAAAGAGATCTAGCTGGGCTCGCAGATGCACATGAAGAGCTAGATAGGGTGGTTAAGGATCTTTTAACAAGAAGGCCTGAGATTCGCACCCTTTTTCTAGTGGGTTCATGCCCAAGCGAAGTCATCAAAATTGATTTAGCAAGAGTTGCTCAGAGACTAGATGGAAAATTAAATGGTGGGGTAAGGGTTCTCAATTACTCGGGCAGCGGGATTGAAACAACCTTTACTCAAGGCGAGGATGGAGCCCTCAAAGCTCTAGTCCCTTTGATGCCAAAAAGTCATGAAGAGCAATTGCTTTTAGTAGGCACGCTTGCAAACTCTGTAGAAGACAGATTGATCAACCTTTTCAAACGCATGGGCATTGAAAAGGTTGCAAGTCTTCCACCAAGAGAATCAATCGATCTACCTTCTGTTGGTCCTGGCACCAAAGTTCTTCTTGCTCAGCCCTATCTAACTGAGACAGCAAGGATACTTAAAGACAGAGGTGCGGAAATAATAAAAGCACCCTTTCCTCTAGGAGTTGAAGGTAGTCGGCTATGGATGGAAGAAGCTGCAAAAGCTTTCGGAATCAAAACAACATTAGTAAATTCAACATTAGAACCATTGATCACTCGCTCTATCAAAGCTTTAGAGCCTTATAAAGAAAAGCTTTCAGGTAAAAGGCTTTTCCTATTACCAGAATCTCAACTAGAAATACCACTTGCACGTTTTCTTCATCGTGAATGTGGAATGCAACTTGTTGAAGTAGGAACCCCCTATCTCAACAAGGATTTAATGCAACCAGAACTCGATCTACTCCCTCCAGAGACACTAATTATGGAAGGACAGCATGTAGAGAAGCAGCTCGACAGAGTTAGGGAGAACAAACCTGACTTAGTCGTATGTGGAATGGGCTTAGCAAATCCTTTAGAAGCAGAAGGCATATCAACAAAATGGTCTATCGAGCTTGTCTTTAGTCCAATACACGGGATCGATCAAGCAACTGATCTTGCAGAACTCTTCTCAAGACCACTTCACCGTCGCCAACTCCTTAATCAAAAAAATCTAGCCAAGGTTTAAAAAAATGGAACTTACCCTTTGGACATATGAAGGCCCCCCTCATATTGGGGCCATGAGGATTGCCTCTTCAATGGAAGGAGTTCACTACGTTTTGCATGCTCCACAAGGAGACACCTACGCAGATCTTCTTTTCACAATGATTGAAAGGCGTGGGAGAAGACCTCCTGTCACATACACAACTTTTCAAGCGAGGGACCTTGGCGGCGATACTGCTGAATTGGTTAAAGGGCATATCCGTGAAGCTGTTGAACGCTTCAAACCAGAAGCTCTTCTTGTGGGAGAAAGTTGTACCGCTGAGTTAATTCAAGATCAGCCAGGCTCTCTTGCTGCTGGAATGGGATTTAGCCTGCCAATTATCAGCCTAGAACTCCCTGCATATAGCAAAAAAGAAAATTGGGGTGCCTCTGAAACTTTCTATCAACTTGTACGAGGCTTACTAAAAAATCAAATTCCAGAAACTACAAGCCACGATCCTAAAAGATGGAAAAATCAAAATAGACGACCAAGAGTGAACTTATTAGGTCCATCCTTACTTGGTTTTCGCTGTCGTGACGATGTTCTAGAAATACAAAAACTCCTTGGGGATCATGGCATCGACATAAATGTCGTCGCACCTTTAAATTCTTCCCCAGCAGATCTGATGAGGGTGCCCGATGCTGACGCAAATGTATGCCTTTACCCAGAGATAGCAGAATCAACATGCCTTTGGATTGAACGTAAATTTGGAATACCTTTCACTAAGACAATCCCAATAGGTGTAGGAGCTACAAATGACTTTTTAGTTGAACTTCATCAACTATTAGATATGCCTGCTTATGACCCGAATAAAGGTGTATATAAATCAAGGCTTACTTGGTACTCGCAATCAGTCGATTCCAATTACCTGACAGGGAAAAGAGTATTTATTTTTGGTGATGGTACACATGCTCTAGCAGCTGCAAGAATTGCCAAGCAGGAACTTGGCTTTGAAGTTGTAGGTCTTGGAACATATAGCCGAGAAATGGCTCGTCAAGTTCGTGCAGCAGCAAAAGAACTTGGAATTGAAGCTCTAATTACAAATGACTACCTCAAAGTAGAGGAAGCCATGGCGAAGGCGACTCCAGAACTTGTTCTTGGGACACAAATGGAAAGACACAGTGCAAAGCGTTTAGGTATTCCCTGTGCAGTAATCAGTACTCCAATGCATGTACAAGATGTGCCTGCACGGTATAGCCCTCAAATGGGATGGGAAGGTGCAAATGTAATTTTCGACAGTTGGGTACACCCACTAATGATGGGCCTTGAAGAACATCTCATTGGAATGTTCCGGCATGATTTTGAATTTATAGATGGCCACCAAAGTCACTTGGGACATTTAGGTGGACATCAGGACGAGGCAAGTCATCCAAACAAAACATCTCTAGAGGCAGCTGAATCTTCCTTTTCCAAAGAAAATCCAATTTGGACATCAGAAGGAAAAGAAGAGCTTTCAAAAATCCCTTTCTTTGTTAGAGGTAAGATTCGAAGTAAAACAGAAAAATATGCTCGCCAAATCGGCTGCAGGAAAATAGATAGTGAAACCCTTTACGAGGCAAAAGCACACTTCAAAGCCTAGAAAAATATAGATCATTCAGCAGGCACATCCTTACCAAGCCATACCAGGTATTTACCCTTATCCATTCAACTTGGTTCTGTTTCATTCAAGTCCAAGAAAAGACTCTTCATGTTTCGAATTTCACAAACAAACAACATTAAAACTTTTTTCTCTCTTAAATGGAATTAGTGGATATTTGAAAAGGAAGCTAAATGACATCAACATTAAAACGTCCTGCAGACGGAGAAGGGAGCGTTCAGGTTCAGCAAGATCCCTCAGCAAAAATTCAGGAAGGGGCTCTAGTTATTGCGGTTTATGGGAAAGGGGGAATTGGCAAATCAACAACTTCTTCAAATCTATCTGCAGCTTTTTCAAAGCTAGGAAAAAAAGTTCTTCAAATCGGTTGTGATCCTAAGCACGACAGCACCTTTACTCTCACTCACAAAATGGTGCCAACTGTTATTGATATTCTCGAAGAAGTCGATTTTCATAGCGAAGAGTTAAGACCAGACGACTTCATGTTTCAAGGCTTCAATGGTGTCATGTGCGTTGAAAGTGGTGGTCCTCCTGCAGGAACAGGGTGTGGTGGTTACGTAACGGGACAAACAGTCAAACTTCTCAAAGAACATCATCTTCTAGAAGATACTGATGTAGTGATCTTTGACGTACTTGGAGATGTAGTTTGCGGTGGATTTGCTGCCCCCTTACAACATGCTAATTACTGTCTAATTGTTACTGCAAATGACTTTGATTCAATCTTTGCAATGAACAGAATTGTCGCTGCAATTCAAGCAAAGGCAAAGAACTACAAAGTACGCCTAGGAGGGGTAGTTGCAAATCGCTCAGCTGATACTGACCAAATCGATAAATTCAATAATCGCACTGGGTTGAAGACGATGGCTCACTTTCGCGATGTAGATGCAATCCGTAGATCTCGTCTTAAGAAGTGCACTATCTTTGAAATGGAAGAAACAGAAGATGTTCTTGCTGTTCAAAACGAATATCTCTCTTTAGCTAAAAAACTTTCCGAATCTGTTGAACCTCTCCAAGCTGAGCCTTTAAAAGATAGAGAGATTTTTGACCTTCTAGGGTTTGATTGAATTCTTTTCAGTCAATCAAAAAACCACTATTAATTCAAACCAACAACTTTCATTGTCAATTCCCATACACGTCGAGAAGTGTTTGGATCAGTGACTCTTTCAGAAAGTTCTTGAGAAAATTGTTGTCGATTTTTTCTCTGCCTGTTGCCCCAACTCCAGTGCACTCCTGAGATCCCAAACTGAGGATCACAAACAACTTGTGCAACTCTTTCTCCAGCGAGTTGCTGACTAACAAAACCACCAGTAATCAATTTCTGAAACCAAGGAAAAAGCAATTGAAAAAGCTTAGGTGTATTACGAAAAAGCCTAGTGTTCGCAACACAACCTGGATAAAGAGAGCTGAATAAAATAGGCGAGTCTTTATAGCGACGATGCAATTCCTGCGTTGTAATCATGTTGCATAGTTTGCTGTCTTTATAAGCCTTCCCAGGTTTAAAACGTTTTCCATTAGCCATGCTTATTGGATCACGAAAGCCTTGTTCAAGGCCAGAAAGGTTGCCCAGATCAGCAGGCGCAGGTATAGGTATCTTCCCTCCCAACTCTTTGTAATTTGCAGTAACAGTTCCAAGCATTACCATCCTGGGTGGCTCAATTCCCCAAGATCTACCAAGCCAAACTGGTCGTCTAGATTGACTTAGATTATCTAAAAGGAGTTGGATTAATAAGAAATGACCGAAGTGATTAGTGGCCATAGAAATTTCATACCCCTGCGCTGACCTTTCTGGCTTAGAAAGCCTTGGCAAATAGACAGCTGCATTGCATACCAATGCATCCAAAGGTTCGTCTAGAAGCTCAAAAAGATTTTTCACACCATCTTTGACGCTATTTAAGTCGCCCAAATCCATAAACAAATGGGCTAACTGCCTAGATCGCCCAGAAGGCAAGCCAAGCCTTACCGCAGCAGCTTCTGCTCTTAAGGGGCTTCTATTTGCAGTAATTACCCTCCACCCTCTATCAACAAGGGCCTTAGTTGCATATAAACCCACTCCGGAAGTGGTTCCTGTAATCAGTACTGTGCCTGGAGCCGCTTGGGTAGAAGCCATCAGAAAGAATTCATCCAGTGATTTTCAACTCACCCAATAGAATGAGCCAAGAAACGTCTTATTCGGGAAAAGAATTCAACGCCAAATGACTCTGATGCGATCAGGTGCTATCCATTGATCATTTTCATCCATTAATCGCTTATCTCCTCCAATAGTAAAAAAACGATCAAATCTTTCTTGAAGCCTAACGAGATTAACTGCTTCAACATCTAAGACTGAAGACAATTCTGTAAAGCGCCCTATTCGTTGATGAGAGCTGATTCCAAGTTTAACTAGACTCGTTGTGCCGATTAGCAAAAGCCCTAATTTCAGCGCAAGCGCAATGAGGCTATATATGAGCTCTCTTTGTTGCTCTTGCAACTGAATATTAGCCGCCAATGTTGCAGCATCTATGCGCCTTGGTTGAGGCGTGATCGACTTAATCTTTGTTTTGCGAGGCCGTATTCGTCTTCGATGCTTGGGCCTGGCCTCTGCCAGGAGAGGGATCAAGAGAATAAAGAACGGTTACCCGCTTTTATCGCAAAGAACCTCAGCTGCCAAGCCCTATTGGAACTAATCAAGCTTTTGCAAGGGTAATCCCAAGACGAAGAGCGAGAACTCCAGCATGAATAACAACTATTAAGCAAAGGCCTGCAAGATCAAGAATTGGAGTGAGCTCCATAAGAAAACCATTACACGTACTTCATTCTCATCTCAAATGAGGGTAAATGGCCAGCATTTGCAAAAGGCTGTCACACCTAGATGAAAACAAAGAGAATAGGGATTGATGATTTTCGCGCAGATTGAGAAGGAAAGTTTAAGAATATTTTTCTCTAAGCAGGTATTAAAGAGAAAGATGATGGAGTAATTCCTTACATTCGCTAGATTTCTAAAGGTTTTATCAAGTTCGAAAGTCAACTTCATCAAACCAATGTCAACAAAACTTCCGAGACATAGCAAAAACCGTTTAATAATCTATTAACATGGTCATAAATTATTAAATACTCTTCTAATCTAATCCTGAGAGTGTATCTCAATATGACAAATTGATCTAATTTATAACTTCTATTCGTGCAGGCATGTCAGACACAAGACCATCGCAAAAGAAATCAATTCGAGAAGGAAAGTTCTTTCCAACAATGAATATGTCTGGGGAAAAACAAATGGCACTAGATGTAATGCTCCTTGAGAAAGTCAAGAAAAGTTCAAGCATCTCTTTAGCTATACGTTTCTATAATTGGGATGGTTTCTATTTATCGATTGGCAAGAATCAAAAACATATCCCTGAAAATTGGCTTTCACTTGTTAAAAAAAAGGAGCTACAAATAGTAAGAAGACCCAGTGGAGGCAATGCCGTTCTTCATGGCGGGGGTCTAACTTATTCACTTTTTTGGAAATCACCTCCTCGCAAAAAGCATGAAGCGTATTACCTTGCTAACCAATGGATCATTAAGGGCTTTGCAAAGTTTGGAGTAAATCTTAAATTTGGCAATCAAATCATTAATACATCTGAAAAGAATTGTTTTTCAACTTCAACACCTGCTGATCTTGTTGATCAGAATGGACAAAAGAGAGTGGGAAGTGCTCAATTATGGAGAAAATCTCATCTGCTTCAACATGGAGAAATTCTTCTCGATCCACCAAAAGATCTATGGAAAGAAATCTTTAGCAGCAAACCTCCTGAACCTTCATCTAACTCTATCCCGCGAGAAGGTCTAGACGAAATTCTTTATGAATCTTGTCGCTTAAATTGGCCAGAAGTTAATTGGCAGACTGCAAAACTAACTCAAAAAGATCTGGCTCAAATTACAATCAATTCCAAGAAATACACCCTAGAAATTAATCAATCCTTAAGTTCAATCAACCCTGAAGAACGCATAGTTTCAACTGCTTGAGGCAAAGCAAGTCCAAGAGGGTAATTATTTTGATTTCGAGCTACTTCAAGAAAATTCTTGGGTATATTCAATCCAAGATATTTAAGGACTGCCTCTCCAACATCTACTCGATCCAAAGTTCCAGAAGGCAGTCCAGCCAAATTAAAAACAAGCAGCCTTCCTTCGTTTGATTTCTCCAATTCTATTACTGCCTCCCAAAGAGGAGCTCTCTCAGTGATAGACGGAAGCTTATTTAAGGGCTGTGTGTAATCAGCCAAGCAATGTTGATCCCAATGCTGAACAGGTACTTCCTTAAGTGCTTTTTCATCAACAAAACCAATCCAGCGCCCAGAGCGACATATCAACACCCATTCAGATAACAATTGATCATCATTTGAAGTCAAGTGAATATTGCTAAGCCGGCTTAAGGACTGATCTGCTTCTAGAACACGAAATCGTCGCTTGCTAGCAAGGCCAACATTCAAATCAGTTAATGCTTTCTGAAGAGTAAGCATCTGAGTCTGAGATCTAGATGCTGAAAATCCAAACCAACCGATAATCACTAGCCACAATCCACCAAAACCTGCTCCTCTGAAACAAAGCCAAGAGCCTAGAATAATTGCAAAAAGCGAAAGGGCGTTTCCTGTTGCAGTAGCTACCTGAACTCCTTTCCGTTGACTCCCTGTCACTTGCCAAACAAGCGCCTTCAAGATAACTCCTCCATCAAGAGGCAGTCCTGGCAACAAATTAAAAAGAGCCAAAACAAGATTTAATGACCCAAGCTGCCCAAAAAGATTTGCAAGTATTGGGCTGAATCCATTAGCCGATTGAACTGATCTAAGAAAAACTAATGCCAATAGAAGGCTTACCAATGGCCCCGCTATTGCCACACGAAGCGTCCCCATCGGAGTTTTACACTCTCTGTCAACTCGAGCTACTCCTCCCAATAAAAACAACGTAATACTTCTTACCTTTACGCCTTCATGAAGAGCCACAAATGAATGCCCAAGTTCATGAAGTAGGACAGAGGCAAACAAAAGCAATGAAGTTATCAACCCAAAACCCCAACTCAACCAAAATGGCAATGTCGAATCAACAACATTAGAAATCTGACCTTGAGCAGTCCAAGCCAAAAAGATCACAATGGCAAACCAACTTGGATGAATCCTCAAAGGGATTCCTTTAATCCTCATCAACTCCCAACCATCCAAAACTGCACCTCCATTTGGTCTTGCAAATGACCAATAGTTAACCAATCTTAGGAAGGACAATCTCTAATGACCTTCAAAATAGGCTCCCCAACATCCACCGCAATCAAAATCTGCGGAGTTACAAAAACCAATCAAGCAGAGGCTATTGCATCTATTGGAGTAGATGCAATTGGCATTATTGGAGTCAAAGAGTCCCCAAGATTTGTAAACGAAGTTCAAAGGAGGAAGCTTTTTAAAAAACTTGAAGAGTCTTATCCATACCTAAATCGAGTCTGGGTAATCGCAAATATGAGCAATCATCAAATATCAGAAGGG
>MDTE01015405.1_pt1 | contig 10944 bp, 7 predicted proteins | sample 811231 | NCBI WGS metagenome assembly MDTE01 (sample SAMN05326651, study PRJNA326480) | marine metagenome | isolation source: seawater | place: Indian Ocean: Red Sea | collected 2010 | reverse complement strand
GGATCCGCCGGCTCTTTACTGGCAACACGATCCGAAGGTAGGTCAGTTGACGCCCCCCCGCCGCCCTCGCCGTCTCACCATCAATCCGCAGTTCGGTTCCCGCATCCGGCTTCTGGCCGCCATCGGCCGGCAACTTCAACCGACCAACCAGCACGGCACGACCGAGTTGGATGAGTTCTGACAGATCCAGAGCCTCGAGGTCCCGATTCTTCAACCCGGTGTAACCACTGCCACCGGCGGCGCGGTGAAATGTCAACGTCTCGAACCAATCAAGCGGGTTTCTTCCCAGCGGTCTGTATTGTCCCGCCACGGCCACGACCTCTGTTCCGTCTCCCTGCCTGCGAGCCACCGTGTGAATCGTGGTGCGGGTCAAGTAACGCTTCAAAGACTCGTCGCGGACCGCGGGACCATCCAACCGCAAGGGTGTTCCCGACGCCCATGTCCCGCTGCGACCCTCCGACGTCCGAGACATGTAGACACGATTGCCGTAGACCACCAGCCAGTCATCGATCACCCCGGGGAACGAGTGAGTCAATTCCCCGGACAATTGCCCCACACCACCACTCTCCAACGCTGCCGTCAACTGAGCGTCACGGCACACGTGTTGCCACGTTGCCGAGAGTGTCCGTGTCGATGACACGGCCACGGGCAGGTCGACGATCGACGATTCACTGCCTCCACATGTCACATGGTAATCCGGTTCGTCGAGCCCTCGCTGGCCCACCCGGTGCATTCCCCCAAATGTCGTCTCCGGCACACCACTCCACGACACCCAGCAATCCGTCTCGTCCTGTTTCGACGTGTCCGCCGTCAGCCAACCAGCCGGCCGGAATTCGACTTTCAGCCTTTGACTCTGCCCGGAATAAATCGTAGCCCAACTCCGGCCTTCGACGTGTCCCGTCAACGCATCCAGGTCGAGAATGTCGAGTTGATTGACCAGCACTTCGCGTCCCTTGACAGTGCCACCACTCCACACCGTCAGTCCAACCGTGGACAGAATGATCAACGGCAGCGTCGCCCAGGTCGCTCGCGGCCGTTTCAACACGTGCCGCACCAACACAAAATCGACCGGACCGACCAGCAACAGCACGCCGATCACCAGCAAGAACACCTGCCAGATCCCCGGGCGGCTCACCTGCTGAAAATCATCCTGGACACCGTGCAACTGCGTCTTCAGGTCCGTGACACCCGTATACGACAGGGCTCCCTGGCCGCGGGTCGATCGCGATTCGGCCGCGATCACGGCCGGCTCGGTCGCCCCCACTCCTTCGACCAGTCGTTCAATCAATCTCGGCAGATCCACCCACCGGGCCAGGGGCCGGCGGTCGATATCGACGGCGACCATCGTGACTCGCCCAAAGCCGTAAGCCGCCACTCCAATCAATGGACCGCTGAGGGACGCCACCGATGTGCGACCGTCCCTCAACTTGAGAACCGAACCTCCCACGCGGCCCTGGAATGGAATCCGGTTGCCGGCCAACGAGAGAGTTTCCAACCCCCTGAGATCACTGTCGCTCAACTGCCGGTCTTTTTCTGCCAGGACGGGAATCCATTTTGCCAGAGGACTTTGGACCCACTCGGCTCGCTGGGATCCAACCGAGACCACGAGATGACCACCGGCCGCAACCCACCGGGACAGCATCTGGCTGTCCGCTGCGTCTACCACATAGCCATCTCCAGCAGCCATGATGATCGCGTCAACGGCATCGAGATCGACAACGTGGTTGATCCGCCGTGATCTTCCCGACCACGGAATCGCACGCTCGGCCATTTCGACACGCCGGTCCCCGTTCCGTTCCACACCCGTCACATCCATCCCTGCGGCCTGGCCCCAGGACACCCACAGCTTCTCGGACTGGCTCAACACCACCGGGGCCCCTTCGACGATGACCTCGATCTCTGTCCCCTGGTCGACGGCCTCGGACGGCTTGGACTCACCTCGAGTGAATCGCCCCGACAGGGCCCATCCGGTGGACAAACCGTGAAACGAGACCGGCCGGGCCAACTCACCGGTCACCTCGAAACGGGCCATCACCGGCCGCTTGGACGGCTCGACACCTGCCACCGCCGGATCAATCAACTCGCCAACCGATCCGGTCGTCTCGCGCAAACCCTCCGCGGAACCGCCCGGGATGACCAGGCCATGCGCGGCGTGAGAGTCACCATTGATGAAGACCACTGACTGTCCCGGCCGCACTGGAATGTCGATCCGGTCCACTCCACTGGAAACTTCCGTCTCGCCAATCCTCATTCGCCAGTTGAATGGGCGCCGCGGCGCCGTCATCAGCGAAACCGTGCGACGATCGACCACCACGCCTTCTTTCTCGATCGACACACCCAGGTCACCTCCAAGCCGTCCAGGCTGAAACCAGCCAACAACGCGGGCACGACCTGCCGCATCGATCCGGACCTCCGGCGAAACGAAAGCGGCCGTGCGTTCAGAGGGATCCGATGCCGTCAACACCAGCCGGAGTGCCCCGGTTGACCGGCCACAATCGACATCCACACGGACCGGCGCCCACTTGCCAACCTTGGCCCATCCCCCAAGACCGATCGAAACGGATCGAATCACCGGACGATCGTCTGCACTCACCGACGGGCCACCAGCCAGAAGGCACGTTACCAACAGCAGCCCACGCGCCGGGACGCGTCGTCGGTCCAACCATCTCCAACCACGGGACTCTTGATTCACACCGGCTCTCGGTCGGATCTGGGACACTCTTGCGGCAGGATGCCGGATCGAGCCCGATCATAGGCAATCCATCGACACGCCGGAAACCCCCGACAGACGGATTTCCGGCTGGCTTGACGCAGGACAACGACACCCTTTATCCCCGGTACTCGCAACACGTGCTTTCCGACTCACTCACCCCCCACAAACGCACCGCCATGACTGTTTCCACCGAGTCCACCATCCGCTGGTGCTCCGCCCTCGCCGGCACCTCCGACAGCATCCCGTCATTGGAAGAGTGTCTCGAGAACATTCCCAATCTCGACACGCTCGACGACCTCCCATCGGGCACTCGCGTTCTCGTTCGAGGTGACACGGATGTGGTGGTCCAGGCCGACGGATCAATCCCCGATGATGTTCGGATCCGTTCACTGGTTGACACGCTGACCCATGGTGGCCGAAGGGGTTGGGTGCAACTGGTTTACGGACATCGGGGACGCGACCCCAAGATGTCCCTGGAACCGATTGCCCGTCACCTGGACACGCTGTTGCCACCGGAGGTTCGCGGCAATCACCCCGTCACATTTGTCAAAGAGTGGCTCGATGACCAGACCGGTCACGTGCTGGCAACCGCTGCTGACGAAGTGGCCGGTTTGCCAGACGGCGCCATTGCCGTCCTCGAAAACACCCGCCGCTACTCGCTCGAGCGGGCATTGTGGAAGGCCGACGATGAAACGATCGCCGAGATGGCTCCACGGTTGACCAACTACGTCAACTCCGTCAGCGACCTGCTCGCCAACGTACACGTCAACGAGGGTTTTGCTGCCTCGAACCGGGATCTCTCCAGCACACTCGTTCCGCTGGGATGCCAACAGGTCGCACTGGGACGTTACGTTGACGAAGAACTCAGCCGGCACGTGACCCGCACCCGCCAAGCCGACCTCGTCGTTTTCAGTGGCATCAAGATCAACAAGCTTGATGATCTCGAACAAATTCTCGCCCGCAAACAAGTCAAGACCGTGATCGCCGCCGGAGGACTTGCCCTGGCACTCAAGGCCGCCGCCGCTCGGCACGATGGCAACGAATTCGGACTCGGGCTTGCCGGGGACCCGACCCAGGCCAAGATCTACATCCCCCCCGAACGAATCGACCAGGCCGGTGCCATGTACCGGCAAGGATTGGATGCCGGGGTCGAATTCGTGCTGCCCGTCGATTTCGTCCTCGGAGATGGCACGGCCAGTCGCGTTATCCCGGATGGGGACGCGCAGTTTGATGTCGGCCCGGAAACCCGCGCCGTCCAAGTCGAGGCCGTCGGCAAGTTCCTGGACTCTCACCGGATGGAGGTCCAGGCCGGCCGTCGACCGGCCATCGCGTTTCACAACGGCGTGTTCGGACTCTTCGAAGAAGAAGCCTTCGAGAAAGGCACACGGGAATTCGTGGGCCAACTCAAACGAATGACCGATGCGGGCGTCGAGGTGTACGTCGGTGGAGGAGAGGGTGGAACCGCCCTGGCACGCTACGGTCAACCCGACTGGGTCACCCATTGCTTCACCGCCGGTGGCACCATTCTCAAGGCACTCGGCAACGAACCCATCCCCTACATCAAGGCCCTGTACCTCAAGTCACTTGAGGCGGAGTCGAGACCGTAGGCGGGCACCAGTTCACGCCCCGTTGTCGCTTCGCTTCGCCGCAGTCAGCGTGACACCCATGTCCGCAAACAACAGTTGCATGTCCTCCCATACATCCTTCTTTGCCGACGGGTTCCTCAACAGGTAGGACGGGTGGTAGGTGCACAGAACCTTGGCACCGCCGTACTCGAAGAACTGCCGACGCATCCGACCAATCGTCTCGGTTGAATCCAGCAAGTTCTTGGCGGCCACCGATCCCCAGCAGACTATGTACTCGGGCTGAACCGAAGCAATCTGGCCATCAAGAAACTGGCGACAATTCCCAGCTTCCTCCGGCGACGGGTTGCGATTTCCCGGAGGGCGACACTTCAGAATATTGCAGATGTAGATCTCCTCGCGGCGCATCCCACACGCTTCGATTATCTGGTTGAGCAACTTGCCCGCCCGACCGACAAACGGTTCGCCCAATCGATCCTCATCAGCACCCGGTGCCTCACCGACGAACAGGATCTTCGCGTTGGGATCACCAACGCCAAAGACTGTTTGCGTTCTCGTCTCGGCCAACTCCTGGCACAGCCGACAACCAGCAACCACGCCAGCAATCCCTTCCAGGCCACCCGACGCATCTCCTGCTGTTCCAGTCATGGGCACCTCGCTGTCTGTCGTTTGTTGAGTTGGACTCACCGGAGGACAGGCCAAGTGGGTCACACCGGACCGTTCGAGACTTTCCAGCAATTGTCGCGCCGCTCGCGCTGACGGCAAATCGGTCATTTTGTCCCCTGGCGAAACGCCAACCACCACAATTCCCAGGCGCGTCGGTCGTAATTCGCCCCCGCGTTTCCAGTCAGTCTCTTCAGGGCCGCCAGAACTTCCGGGTTCTCACGATCGACGACCACCGAGATCACCTGAGTCTCTTTTTCGGCAAATTGGGGAGGCAAGATGACAACCCCAAAAGGAAATTGCCCCATCTGCATCCCTCGCAAAACTTCCGGGGGAACACCGAATCCCTGGGCCACCGCTGGGTGCACCGCGGTTCCATCCCGTGCGAACGCAAAACTCGGATGGCGACTTCCGGGCACACGCACGCGATGCACATGCCGAGTGACCAGCGCAGCGATCAAGGGTGGAACCGCTGTCACATCTCCACACTCCCCCAACAGGATCGCCGAACGACGGACAACGGCGTTTGACCTGTCTCCCAGGCCGACCACTGCAAACCGAACCGCCACGGCCAGTCGCTTCGGACCAATCGCGTTTCGTGCTGCGGCACGGACACGGTAGCTCCGGTCACGCAACGCCAGATCCACCAGCGGACCGACCGGATCCGGACCCGGTACGCCCCCCAGGACACCGGCCAGCAACACTCGCGTCGACTCGGACTTGTCACGCCCCAAAACCCGTACCAGCGGCACCACCGCCGCAGAATCCCGGACTCGCTCCAGTTCAGCTCGCGCCCGTCCCTGCTGTTTCGAATCATCTGTCTTGAGCCACTTGTGCCAGATCCGAATCTGAGCAAACCACTTGCGATATGCCGCGGCGCCAACGGAAGCGGCCTCGAGATCCTCTCGCTGCTGTGGCGTGATGTAACGCCCCCGATAACGGACAAGGCCTCGTGACGCCATGAACTCCTCACGACTCGTCCATTTCCCGTTGCGCAGGGTGTGCCCCAGCCCGTAATGCGCCGAGCGGTGCGAGGGATCCAGCGACACGACTCGTTCCAGGTGTTTGCGTCGCTGGTCCGGCAATCGCTGGATGCGACACCATTCGGCCAATTCCCAGTGACCTTCCACCGTGTCATTCCCGGTTGCCACCCGGTCACTTCGCTCCTCGTATTGCTCAACCTTCAAAGACCGCCGGGCCACCAGCACAACCCGTTCCCCGGCCACCTCCACTCGACTCCCCGTCAAGGTGCGAATGACAACCGTCTCACCGGGAGTGCGTGTCACCGCACCGACCAATTCCCCTCGCAATTCACCGCCATTTTCCAACCGGATCACATCGGCTGACAGGGGCGAACCGCCAAGAATGGCCCACGAGATGCCCACCACGCACCACATCGCCCCCGCAGGAATCCCCACAATCGAATTGCCCGGAGTTCTCGTCACAACCGGCACCCCTCATCTGCCACACTCGACCAGTCAGACACAGATCCTGACGGCCGGGGCAGTCGGCGGAATTGTACCGGTCGAAGCACCCCGAGGCCAACAATTCCCTTCTCCGGAGATCTCAATCGGGCTTCGTCTCGCGATACCTCGGGCAACCGCCGACTGAAGGAGGATAGGCCGCGCCAGCCTCTGGCTGGCTCCCCCCTGCTGCGGATAGACTCAGGTAGAGTGTCCTTCAACTGCCCACCACGATTGACCGTCATGAATCGAAAACACTCAATCCGTTCCACCCTCCTCCTGTCACTGGTCGTACCGATGGCGAGCCTGTCTCCGGCTCCCGTTTCGGCCCAGCAGGGGATTCGTGGCAACGTCCTGCCCTCGCACACAATGCTCAGGCGTCATGGTCTCGTCCGCATGTGGTGGGGGCAGGCAGTCCTCGATCCCAGCCGCGACGTGATCGCGCACATGAGTGTCGATGAAGACGTCGTGGTGATGCAGTCCAGCAGCGGCGCGGTCACCGCTTTCGACAACGAATCGGGGCGTCGACTGTGGTCAGCACAGCTGGGTCCTCGCGATGCCCCCAGCCAGCAGGCCGTGACCAACAGCGACTTCGCGTTCATCCCGGCCGCCCGCAAGCTCTACTGTCTCAACAAGTTCTCCGGCGAATTGCTCTGGGAACTCAAACTGCCCCGAACCCCCTCCACCAGCCCTGCTGTCAGCGACGACCAGATCTTTTTCGGTTCCCACGATGGCAGCATCTATGCGTTCGACCTGCACCGCATCCGGGAGTTGTACTTGAAGAACGAGTTGGCCAAATGGGGTTTCCTGGCCCGGCAGTGGCGGTTCAAAACCGGAAAGCAAATCACCACCCCACCGATCGCAACAGGTCGCGTGGTCAATTTTGCCAGCCTCGACAATTCGCTGTACAGCATCACCGCCGGTTCACCCCGGCTGCAATGGCAATCCGAGACCGATTCACCCGTCTCCGCCCCGGTCACTTATCACTCCGGTTTCCTTTACATCGCGTGCGAGGACTTCAACCTCTATTGCCTGAACGCCGAAAACGGCAACTCACGTTGGCAACCATTTCCCTCGGGCTTCCCGATCCGTCGGACGCCACGTGTGATCGGACAGCAGGTGTTTATTTTCCCGGACGCCGGTGGATTGTTCGCACTTTCAGCATTGACCGGAAAACGAACCTGGTGGCGACACGGCGTCCGAGATTTTGTCGGCTCCTCGATCAACCGACTCTACGGAACCGATCACGTCGGCAACGTCGTGATCCTCCGTCGCGTTGATGGCGCGGTCCTGGGAACGATGCCGCTGCGACAGTTCGGAGTCAAGTACGCAAATGATCGAACTGACCGACTGTACATGGCCACCAACAGCGGGATGATTGTCGCGATTCGCGAATCGGGAGCCGACCACGAGTTCCCGGTCTACCACCAGAACCCGGATCTGCTGCCGATTCTTCCAGAATTTGCTCCGGAAACACCGCAGTCAGATGCACCGGCGACACCGGCTCCGGCCACCCCGGCCCCCGCGAATGGCAACGCCGCGGGAAACTGACCGGACACAACAGTCCCGGCGGGTTTGAATTGACTCGCCCACGTCAGTAGGATCGCGCCCCGAAACGGATGGACCCGGAACGGGAGAGTCTCAATCATGAGCAATGGCTCAGCGCGGAGGGCCCTGGTCAGTGTCAGCGACAAGACCGGATTGGTCCCTTTTGTCAGTCGACTGACCGAACTGGGATTCGAGGTCATTTCAACCGGGGGAACCCGGCGACACCTCGAGGAAGCCGGTGTCGCGGTGATCGGCATTTCTGAATACACCGGCTTCCCCGAAATCATGGGAGGACGGGTCAAGACACTGCACCCCAAGGTTCATGGTGCCATCCTGGGACGGCCCGACCAACCCGACGACGCCGAGGCGATCGCCGAACACGACATCGTCCCGTTCGAACTGGTCGTGTGCAACCTGTACCCCTTCGAACAGACTATCGCCCGCGACGGTGTGACTGTGCCCGAGGCCATCGAACAAATCGATATCGGTGGACCAAGCATGGTTCGATCTTCGGCCAAGAATCATGCCTATGTCGCCATCGTCACCCGCGCCGAACAATACGACCCGGTCATCGCAGCCCTCTCCGAAGACGGGCTCGACGAATCGCTCCGGCGCGAACTCGCCGCCGCAGCTTTCGAAATGACAGCCGCCTACGATCGCTCCATCGCCGATTACATGGCAACGATCGTCAACCAGGCAACCAACGACGATGCCGACGATGCCGACGAAGACGCACCCGACGATCAACCGCTGACAATCACACTCCAGCCGCGGGCCACGCTCCGCTACGGAGAAAATCCGCACCAAAAAGGTCGCTGGTACACCGAACCGGGAGCAGACCCAGCCACGCTGGCTGCCGCCGAGGTTCTGAGCGGCAAGGAACTTTCCTACAACAACCTGCTTGATCTCGACGCCGCCTTGTCCATTGTCCGGGAGTTTCAGGAACCGGCAGCTGTCGTCATCAAACACAACAATCCGTGCGGATGCGCCGTCGGCCAGTCACAATCCCAGGCCTTCGCCGCCGCCTATGCCGGTGACACGGTCAGTGCCTTTGGCTCAATCCTGGGATTCAATCTTCCCGTCGATCTGGAAACCGCCGAAGCACTCTGCGAACCAGGGCGGTTCATCGAGGCGATTATCGCTCCGGGATACGACGAGGCCGCACTTGAAGCGCTGACGACGCGACCCAAATGGAAAAACAACGTTCGCTTGCTCCAACTCGATGCACTCGGCCAGCCTCGAGATGCCGGCCCCGAGTACCGCAGAATCAGCGGTGGAATGCTGGTGCAGGATCGGGACGAGGGAGAAGAGCCGCTGGACGAGTGGAAGACGGTGACCCAACGACAGCCCACCGAATCCGAGATGCTGGATTTGAAGTTTGTCTGGTCAGTCGCCAAGCACGTCAAATCCAATGCGATCGTGTTTGCCAAGGATCTCGCGGTCGTCGGCGTTGGAGCAGGCCAGATGAGCCGACTCGACTCGGTACACATCGCCCATCGCAAAGCTGGTGACCGTGCCCAGGGCGCTGTGCTCGCCTCCGATGCCTTCTTCCCCTTCCGCGACGGCATTGATCAAGCGGCGGCAGCCGGAATTGCCGCAATCGCTCAACCCGGTGGGTCACGGGGAGACGACGCCGTGATCGAAGCATGCAACGAACACGACATCGCGATGGTCTTCACCGGGCGACGCCACTTCAAGCACTAGTTCAACAAAAACGACCGCCGTTACCGACGACGTCGTTTCTTTGTTGAACTGCTTCCCACGGCAATGCTGTAAATCTTGTAGTCCGAGCCTTTGCGTTGCAACGTGATCCGGACAGTCTGCCTTTTTGAGTTCGTCAGGGTCACCACCCTGTTCGCACCCACCGCCCGGGCCACACCGTTGCGTTGAGCCCCCTGGAGCACCTGCTTCCACTGGCCAGCCGACTTCGCCGAATTGCCCTTGAGCAACTCTTTCAAGGCCGGAGTCCGGGCCGATGACGCCACCATCGCAGCAGCAGCCTTGGAATTTCCAGCAATCATCTTGGCCACGAAATCGTCGGCCGCATATTCAGGCGTTCCGGGCTTCGGTTGAGGCTTCTTCTGGCCGCCAACGCCCCCCTGACCGGGAAAACCACCTCCGGCTCCACCCTGGCCCGGGAAACCACCGGCACCGCCGGGTGCTCCACCCTGGCCGGGAAAGCCACCGGCACCACCGGCTGCACCACCCTGGCCCGGGAAACCGCCGGCACCACCAGGTGCTCCACCCTGGCCCGGGAAGCCACCAGCACCACCGGCTGCACCACCCTGGCCCGGGAAGCCACCAGCACCACCGGCTGCACCACCCTGGCCCGGGAAACCACCTCGCTGATTCTGACCACGAGACGCCGCAGGCTTTGCTATCTTCTTTCCAGCAACCAGCGCATCCAGGTCACGTTTGAGCGAATTTTCAAGGCTATTACTCAAACCAATGTGTATCTTTTGGACCGTACCATCCTTGTCAATCAGCACTAGCATCGGAATCGAATTCACACCGTAGTTCTTTGCAATTGTCCCCTTGGAATCCAACAGAACATTGATCTTCAATTTTTGCTTGTTAAGAAACGTTCGAATTTTCTTCGCGTCTTCTTTCAAGTTGACTGCATACAGCACCACGCCTTTGGACGCGTACTGTTTTGCAACTTTCTGGGTGATCGGCATCCCCTTCACACAGGGCCCACACCACGTGGCCCAGAAATCCAGAATGACGATCTGCTTACCCTTGTGAGCAGACAAGCTCACCGTCTTGCCATTCAACGACTTCAGCGTGAACGCGGGAGCGACTCGGCCTTCAAGCGATCCTTGTCCGCGACCCGAATTTCCAGCTCCACGAGCTCCCCCCTGTCCGGGTGCTCCACCCTGACCGGGAAATCCGCCAGCACCACCGGGTCCGCCGGGTGCTCCACCCTGACCGGGAAATCCACCAGCACCACCGGGTCCGCCGGGTGCTCCACCCT
>MDTE01135099.1_pt1 | contig 10947 bp, 4 predicted proteins | sample 811231 | NCBI WGS metagenome assembly MDTE01 (sample SAMN05326651, study PRJNA326480) | marine metagenome | isolation source: seawater | place: Indian Ocean: Red Sea | collected 2010 | reverse complement strand
TTGCTCCTAAGATGCAAGAGTTTGAATCTGGTAAAGTAGCAGATATGTGTGGAGAGGATGTTAGTTTCTGTTTAGATGCTATTGAAGCAGGTATGGATATTTGGTGTGATCCTCGTATTCGTGTAGGGCACGAAAAAACTCGCGTTATCTAAATGTTTTATAAAACATTTAGATACTAATGAGTTATGGGATATCTCTGCAGAAATTCTTACAGAACTTTCTCGTAGAGATAATGTATCCTATAGGGTAAGAGCTACTGAGGAATCAGTAGCTAAACATATTAGTGAGTTAGAACAAATTTGTGATTTTAGAGAATAACTATGGCACTTTACAGTAAATCAACTGGTGATAAATTAGAGGCACGACCAAAGAAAACTCGACAGGGGGATGGTAAACATACTAAGTATGCGGCAACCTCTCGCAACGTGGCTCGAAAAAAATATCGCGGTCAAGGTAAATGATTAAAAAGGACTTCCATTAGGAGGTCTTTTTTTATGCTTATAATTAATAGTAAGAGTTTCAATGGTAAAGAACATGGAAAAGAAAATGTTAAGAGAAATTGCAAACGATAATCAAACACCAAAGAAACGGGATTTACCATTATATAACGACTTGTATGAAAGAATGGATAGTGATGAGGAAGATATTGATTTAAATCAGTGGGATACAGATGGTCCTGTACCTTTAGCTGAATTTTAAGACATAAATAAATCAGGATATATCATATGATTATAAGTAAATATGCCTCTACAAAGGGTAAGTCAAGGTTTTAAAGATATTAGCATGACATTTCAGAGCAATCCTCTGAATGGTGATTTGATTGCGTTAAAAAATGCAACTGCTATAGGAAGATCTGTAAGAAACATTGTATTTACTTATCCTGGCGAAAAACCTTTTGATCCTGATTTTGGTTCTAGGATATCAAGATCTTTATTTGATAATATTGATCCCATTTCTGCACTTTCTATTAAAAGTGAATTAAAACATTCTATTGTTAATTTTGAACCTAGAGTTGAGTTAAAGGATGTAGCTGTAGATCCTAATTATGATAATAACAGTTATGATGTAATTATTACATATAATATAATTGGTATTGATATTCCTGCACAACAATTAGAATTTGTGTTGCAATCAACATCTCAATAAATGGCACTAGTAAATTTTGCAAATCTGGATTTTGCCCAGATAAAGACTACATTAGAGGATTATTTAAAAGATAATTCAAATTTTACAGATTATGACTTTGAAGGGTCGAATTTGTCAACCATTTTAGATGTTCTTGCGTATAATACATACATCTCTTCATATAATGCTAATATGGTTGCCAATGAGGTATTCATTGATAGTGCAACTTTAAGAGAAAATGTTGTATCACTTGCTCGAAATATTGGATATATTCCAAGATCGCGTAAAGCACCGCAAGCTACTATTAGTTTTTTCGTTGATACATCAAATTTTACACAAAAACCATCTACAATTACATTAAAAGCAGGTCCAGTTGCAACAACAACGCAAACATTTGGTACAGAATCTCATATCTTTTCAATTTTAGATGATTTTACAGTACCTGTTAATGATAATATTGCATCTTTTGACTTAATTCCCATATATGAGGGTAGTTTACTCAAAGAAACTTACACTTATAGCTCTAGAAATCCCAATCAAAGGTTTTTAATCAATAATATTGGGGTAGATACTGCATTAATTAAGGTAACGGTTGGAACAAATGATAGTACTGAGAAGCAAAAGTATGCTTATCAGGATAGTTTGTTTGGAATTACCGGAGATTCAAGAGTTTACTTCTTACAAGAGATTGAAGATGAGAGATATGAGGTTATTTTTGGTGATGGAACCTTTGGAAAAGCACTTTCTGAAGGAAATGTAGTTGATATTGAGTATATTAAGACAAATGGTACGAGTGGTAATGGTGTTTCGGGATTTGCTTTTAATGGAAGAATGGTTTATGTAAGAAATGGAGTTGAAAATACTGTATCTGACGGCATTTCTTTGATTACAACGGACCTTCAGTCTAGTGGAGGTGAGGTAATTGAAGGTGTTGACTCTATTAAGAAGTATGCACCACGAATTTATGCCTCTCAAAACAGAGCCTTGACTGCAAATGACTATGAAACGCTAATTCCAGCAAGAATTTATCAAGAAACTGAGTCAATTTCAGTATTTGGTGGTGAAGAATTGATTCCTCCACAATATGGAAAGGTTTTTATTAGTATAAAACCAAGAATTGGTGAATTTTTACCAAATTTGATCAAAGAGAACATAAAAAGAGATCTTAAAAAGTATGCTGTAGCAGGAATTGTACCCGAAATTCTTGATCTTAAGTATCTTTATCTCGAAGTGGACTCTGATGTTTACTATAATACGAATTTAGCACCATCTGCAGCAGCTGTATCTACAATTGTTCAAAGAAATGCCACTTCATATGCAGATTCAAGTGAGCTAAATAAGTATGGTGCTCGATTTAAGTACAGTCAATTTTTGAATATCATTGATCATAGTCATGCATCTATAACATCTAATATTACTAGAGTTGCAATGCGTAGAGATATTAGACCTGCTATTAATGCATTGGCTGAGTATCAAGTTGGATTTGGTAATCAATTCCATATCTCTAGCATGAGTGGTTATAATATTAAATCCTCTGCATTTAGAGTATCTGGAATTAATGGAAAAGATGTTTACTTATCTGATATACCAGATACTAATAGAGAAAGTGGAACATTGTTCTTATTCAGTGTTTCAAATCCACAATCAACAGATGCAACTATTTTAAAGAGAGGTGTTGGCACAATTGATTATGTTAAAGGGATTATAACTCTTAATCCTATTAACATTCAATCTACATCTAAAACAAAGGATGGCCAAGCAATTATTGAAATATCTGTGGCACCGCATTCAAATGATGTGATTGGATTACAGGATTTGTATTTGCAACTAGATATTAGTAGTAGTTCTTTTGATATGGTAATTGATCAAATTGCATCAGGATTAGATCCTTCAGCATCAAACTATATTGTTTCTTCCAGTTACAGTAACGGATATTTAGTAAGACCATAAAATGACACAAAGTAGAGTACCATTCAAAACGGTTGTTAAAAATCAACTGCCTCTTTATGTTCAGACTGAGTTTCCACTAATTGGTGATTTTTTATCACAATATTATCAAGCTCAAGAATATCAAGGAGCTCCTCTTGATTTAATACAAAATATTGATGAGTATGTTAAGTTAGATAATAATGCAAATACAATAAGTTCTACTTATTTGAGATCATCTATTACCGATATAGATACAGAAATTATAGTTGATAATACAGAAGGATTTCCAGATGAATATGGCCTTATTAGAATTAATGATGAAATTATAACATATAAAAGAAAAACAGATATTTCATTTACAGGATGTGTTCGTGGATTTAATGGGATTGCAAATAATAAAAATGAAGATTTAGTTTTTACTGAAACTGTAGCATCATCTCATAGTGTTAATGACACTGTAGAAAATTTAAGTGTACTTTTTCTAAAAGAATTTCTAAAGAAAACAAAATATCAACTTCTTCCAGGTCTTGAGGAGAGAACCCTTTATACAGATTTGGATAAAAATCTTTTTATTAAACAATCGAAAGATTTTTATAATTCAAAAGGAACAGATGAGTCTTTTAAAATACTTTTTAAGGCTTTATATGGTGTAAATGCAGAAGTATTTAAACCAAGCGAAAGTCTTATTGCACCTTCTGCACCTCTTTATAAAGTTACTAATGATTTGATTGTTGAACCCATATCTGGGGATGTTCAATCTATTGAAGGTTTTACATTAACTGAACATGCTTATGGAAATTTAATTGATAAAGCGTATTCTCCTATTACTAATGTAGAAAAAGTATTTGTTAGTGGAGCAACTACTGATTATTATCGATTGAGTATTGATGCCAATTTTGTCACCTCTAGTAGTTATGGTGGTGCAGAATATGGAGATTTTACATCTCACCCCAAAACAAAGTGTATAGGGGATTATAGTAGTGGAGATACAACACTTGATGTTGAATCAACTGTAGGATTTCCAACTAGTGGTGAACTACGTATAGAATATTCTGACAGAAAACCAGCTATTGTTTCTTATACTTCAAGTTCATATAATCAATTTTATGGTTGCACTGGAATAGGTCAAAATATTTTAGATAATACTACTGTTGGTATTAATACGTTTGCCACTGCTATTAATGCTAATGATGAAACAGTTGTAATGAGAATATCCTCTGTTTTGAGTAAACTTGAGTATGACCAACCAAATTATTATTATGAACCAGATGATACTATTGAAATAAAAACTCTTGGAGTAGATGCTACTGATATTGCATCCAATTCATGGATTTTAAATGCTGCAACTTCTTATGAAGTAAAAACTATTACTAAAATTAGTGAAAGTGCGTTTAGATATAGAGTTACTTTTGAGAACGATCATATCTTTAGAGTTGGTGATACTCTTACAATTGTAGCAACAAATTATTCTAAAAAATCAAAAGTATATGGTGTTAATACTGCAAAAGGTATTACAATTGGTGACCAAGGATCATTAGATGAACTTATTGCAAATAATAATACACTAACTATTAAAAAGATAATATCAAAAGCAAATACAGTCAATTTTCCTGATGCTGCTGTTAATTCTACTAATGTAACATCTGTTTATAAAAAAGGAACAGAATCTACTTTAGTTGCATCACCATCTATCCCTTATTATAAAGATCAGAAATTAAATGTTAAAAAGAATTTAATTACTTTTAAAGGTAGTTTTGCTGGAGATACCTTTAAAATCCTTGATTCTGGTGATCATGGATTTTATACTGGAGACATTGTTTATTACACCCCACAGAAGGTTACAAGCACCGTAGAGGACGCTGATGGCAATGTAAGCACCCAAACAACAGAACTAACTGGTATTGCTCAAGAAGGAATTTATTTTGCAAAAAGATTAGCAGACACTACATCATTAAAATTAGCTAGAAGTAGAACAGAACTTTATAATAATGATTATGTAACAACAGAAGCAATTGATGTAGTAGATAATACTATTCAATTTTGGAAATTTAAGAGTCAGAGTTTATCTAATCACAAATTACTTAGAGAGATTCCTTTACCATCTAACGAAGGTGGTTTGCAAAAGACAGAACCTGGTTTAGCATCAGGAATTTTAGTAAATGGTGTTGAGATACTAAATTATAAATCCACTGACAATATTTTCTATGGAAGACTTGAAAGTATTCATGTTGACAGTGGTGGAGAGGATTATGATGTAATAAATCCACCAAACTTAAGCATTTCAGATAGTATTGGTGTTGGAGCAACAGGAAATATTGCTGTACGAGGAGCATTTGAGGAGATACGAGTTGTTAATACTGGATTTGACTATATTGGAAAACCTACAATTAAAATTAGTGGCGGAAATGGTGAAGGTGCAGTAGCAGATGTTAGTACCACAGATGTAGATCATGATGTAAACTTTAATTCAGAAGAAAGTTTTGGATTAGTAAATCTTACTGATAATACAATTGCTTTTGGTACATATCATAAGTTTAGGAATTATGAAAAAGTAATATACAAACCAAATCAACAAATTCCTGTTGTAGGTCTTTCAACAGGAGCATCTTATATCGCAGATGTTATTAATCCAACAACTATAAAACTGTATAAAACAAAAGACCAAGCAGTAGCACAAATTAATCCAATAGAGTTAACTGGTTATGGTGAAGGTAGACATACTTTTTCTGCAGAAACTAAAAAAGCAATTATTAGTTCTGTTAATATTGTTAAATCAGGTTCTAATTATGAAAATAAGAAAACTGCTGTTGTTGGATTAACTACGGCACTTAATGAGATTACAGTATCAAAACATGGATATAAATCTGGAGATTTGATAGAGTATTCTACAGATGGAACAGTAATTGGAGGATTAACTTCAGGTACTCAATATTATGTAACATCTGTTAATGATAATGCTTTTAAACTATCACAAGTTGGATCTGCTGGAAGAGAAAAATATTATTATAATACAAGGCAATATATTAATTTAACAAGTTCTGGGTCTGCATCACATACGCATTATTTTAATTATCCACCAATTTCTGTTCAACTATCTGGTAAGATTGGTATTTCCTCTGTAGGATCTGAGACTTTTGAAGCTGTTTTGCAACCAATTGTTAGAGGAGAAATTGTATCGATAAATCTTTCTTCTAATGGTGTTGATTATGGTTCGCCAGAAATTATAAACCTAAACAAAACACCGGAAGTTGTTGCTGAGGTTGGTGCAGGTATTGAAGTTAATCCAATAATTGCTGATGGGAAGGTTAATGAAGTTTTAGTTAATAAAGGTGGTGCAGGAATTCTGGCACCTCCAGAGATTATTGTGGAGGGTGGAATTGGTTTAGTAATAACTCCAGTTATTGAAAATAAAGAGGTTACTAGTGTAAATGTTATCAATAAAGGTTCTGGATTTGTTTCTGGAGAAACCACTATTACCATTAATTATCCTGGTAGTGGTGCTAAATTTAGACCAGAAATTCAAAGATGGACAATTAATCAAGTTGAGAAGAATTATGGATTTATTACTGATGATGATGGGTTTATTGATGATGGATTAAGTGATAATTATGGATTGCAATATGTTCATTTATATGCGCCAAGAAAACTTAGAGAAATTTTGTATGCATCAGATCAGTCTGGTAAGAGCCTTTATAATAGTCCTGATTTGATGATTGCCAATGGATCAGAAAAAGAATCTACACAACATTCTCCTATTATTGGATGGGCATATGATGGAAACCCAATTTATGGTCCATATGGATATTCTAAGATTTCTGGTGGTATTGTTACACAAATGCTTTCTGGATATCAGTTAGTTAATCCAGAAAATAGGCCATCAATTAACCTTTATAAGCCAGGATTTTTTGTAGAGGATTATGTACATATCCCATCTTCAAGTGAATCTGTTCTTGATGAGAATAATGGAAGATTCTGTATAACTCCAGAGTTCCCTAAAGGAACCTATGCTTATTTTGCTACTATTGATGATCAGTTACCAGACTCAAGTGGAGTGTTTGTTAATTTCAAAAGACCTACATTTCCATATTTAATTGGAGAAAATTATCATTCAAAACCAAGTGATTTTAACTTTAAAAAATCATCTAACCAAGATGAGTATGATATTCAAAGTAGCAAATGGTTAAGAAATACTCATATCTATAATCTTTTGAATAAAAACACATCTTATAGTTATTTGACTCTTCCATATAAGATGAAGAAGAATCATATAGCTGATGTTATTTTTTCTACTCCTGGAAGGTTAAGTTCTAATGTTGGTATTGTTACTGGAGGAACTAATTATAAAGTAGATGATTCTTTAGTTTTTAATAATACAAATACTAGTGGATATGGTGCAGATATAAAAGTATCAAAAGTTGGTGGTTATGATGTCAATAGTATTAGTTGTGCAACTACTGCAATAAATCTGTTAGAAGTAGTTAGTGAAGATAAGAGTGGAATATATGGATTTTATGCTCCAACACCACATTCTTTTAAGAATGCAGAATTAATTACAATTTCAGGATTGAGCACAACTGCAGTAAAACTTAGTGGTGATTATCGTATTGGAATTAGTACTTCAGTTCATGTTTTAACTGCAGGTGTAGGAACTACTGGAGCCACAGGAATAGTCACATACATATCAGTTTATGGTAATTTGACTCCAGAGGTTATTAAAGAAAATAATGTTTTAACAGTTGGTATAGGAACTACAGCAGAAAAAATTAAAGTTCTTAATATTGATAAGGAGTCTTCACGACTTAGAGTTTTAAGAGCAGTAGAAGGAACTACTGGAACTGCTCATACTGCAACAACAATTCTTTATGAAGATACAAGGAAATTTACAGCTAATGTTGGTCTTAAATCATCCTTTAATTATAGATTAAATAAAGAACTATATTTCAATCCAGTTGAAACTCTTGGCATAGGAACAGGTTCTGGGGTTGGAATAGGAACTACGATAACATTCTCAAATCCAGGAACTGGAATTACCGAAAAGTTTGTCCCCACACAAACACTTTATTTGCCGAATCATGGATTAAAAACTAATGATGAGTTGGTTTATAATCTAAATGATGGAACTGCTATTGGAGTTTCTACTAACGGATCTGCTCCTTTAACTTTAACAGATCAGCAAAGACTTTATGCTGCTAAAATAAGTGATGATCTAGTTGGAATTGCAACAGTAAGAGTTGGTCTTAATTCAACAGGTTCATTTTCAGGAATTGGGGCAACAACAATCTCTTTGGGTTTATTATATTTTACTAGTGTTGGGTCGGGTGATAATCATAGTTTAAAAACTAATTATGATAATGTAATTACTGTATCTTCTTATAAAAATATAGTAACGGTAGCGACTGCGGCATCTCACGGTCTTAATTCATCAGATACTGTATTTGTCAGTGCAAAACCATCAATATCAACTTCTGTTACTGTTTCTTATAATGATATTAATAGAAGAATTGTAATTAATAAGAAAACAATTGATGCAAGTGTAATCAATATAGCCACTAATGAGATTACAATTCCAGATCATAATTTTAGTTTAGGGCAAAAGTTAATTTATAACTCAGATACTCCTTCGGGGGGACTTGTTAATGAAAATTTCTATTATGTAGTAATTGTTAATAAAGATACTATTAAATTATCAGCATCTCAATATAGTGCGTTGAGTGCTGTTCCCATAATTGTTGATATTACAAGTGCGACAGATGGATTTTTATCTCCAGTAAATCCACCAATTAAAATTTATAAGGATGCTCCAGTAGTCTTTAATTTGTCAGATTCTTCACTTGTATATACAAGAAATGCGATTCAATATCCAGCATTTACTTTTGATCTTTTTGAAGATTCTAATCAGACTCAAATATTTAATAAATCGAAAGCATCATCTTCTTTTGAAGTAATTAAATCTGGAGTAGTAGGAGTAGATGGTCAAGTTACTTTAAAAGTCGATTCTTCAATTCCAACTCAACTTTATTATAATTTGGTTCCAATTCAAACTGATCAACTTCCTATCGAAAAACTTCAGATAAGTGAAGATGATGAAGTTTTATCAAATAATGAAATCCAAATTGTAGATAGTGAATATAGTGGAGAGCATGTAATTTCTATTGGCGCAACAAATTCATTCACTTATTACATTTCAAAAGTTCCTGAAAGTTTGTCTTATACCCAAAGCAATGCAGATATTAGGTACTCTACAAATTCTACGGTAGGTTTAGGGTCAATTGTTGATTTAAAAGTTTATAATAGGGGAATGAATTATCATACCCTACCTGTTGTTTCTAATATTAGGAGTGGAATAGGTTCAAATGCAATTGTTAGTATTGCTAGTAGTGATATTGGTGTTATTAAAAAAACTAAAATAGAAGATATTGGTTTTGATTATGCTTATGATAGAACTTTAAGACCTAGTGCCAAATTACCCGAAATTCTTAAAATTGATAATCTTGCAATTTTTGAATCTATTGGTATTACTTCTGGGGGTAGAGGATATGGACCAATTCCACCTAAAGTTATTGTTTTCGATGGGCAAAGTGGAGAGGTAAAAGATGAAGTTGATTTGCTTTATGAAAGAGGAGCTAGTAGCCTTAAAATTCTCCATAATACTTATGGTATTAATAATGTTGCCCCAAGATTACTTCCTACCAGAAATTCAAATGGTGTAGGAATTCAAACTATTTCATATAATACTACTACTAAGGATGTAACTGTTACTTTATCTACTGGATTTAGTACAATGACATCATTCCCATTTTCTATGGGCGATGAGGTTATGATTGAAAATGTTAGTGTTGGTATTGCATCAACTGCAGCCAATGGTGATGTTGTAACTGTGGATACTGGAAGAGGTTATAATACGGATCTTTATAATTATCAATTATTTACTCTAACTGGTATTGAAGAGAATTATGGTGGAGTTGGTTTTGTAACCTTTAGTATGAGTAACTTCTTGGAAACTGATGAAATTCCTGGATCTTTTAATCCTCAAAAGTCTTCTGGTAGGATTATTGCTAAAAAAGATTTCCCAACTTTTGATCCTATACTTACAACAACCGATTTCTTTAAAGGTGAAGGAGTTACATCTTTAGATGATACTACTATTACTGGAACAGTTGAGAGATGGGATAATCACAAAGGATATTTGAAAGTTCAGACCAATAAAGATTTTCTTGTTGGTCATGTAGTTGAAGGAAATTCCTCAAAAACTAGAGGAACTATAGCATCAACTAAGAATTTCACTGCAACATATGATGTTACTGCAAAATCAAAAGTTGAATCTGGATGGGAAGAAAGAACGGGATTTTTGAATCTTAGTACTCAAGTAATTCAAGATGGGGATTATTATCAAAAGTTCTCTTATGCTATTAAATCCACTGTTGATATGAATAAATGGGATGATGTGGTAAGTACATTAAACCATACTGCAGGATTTAAAAAATTCTCAAATTTGCAGGTTGAAACAGAACCGACTAATCAAGCAAAAGTTGGTATAGGAACTACACAATCTTTTTATGATTCTGTCGTAGATTTTACAAGATCTGTGAGCATGAATAGTGTTTATAATTTTGATTTAGTTAAAGAAAATAATAAAGCAAATAATATATCAGACAGTATTGTATTTGCAAATAAAACATTAACAGATTATTCTGAATCTATAGGCAATAGAGTTCTTGCCATTGATGATTTTAGTTCAGAATTTAATAGCAATCCAAGAGCAACAAGATATAGTAATATTTCACGCTTCCCAAGCCTTGATGCAAATGCTCATAAGTACATAACTTATGTTCAAGATCGTAGATATACATATGAGCGTCAAATGATGATTTTGACTCTTTTACATGATGATGC
>MDTE01125188.1_pt1 | contig 10947 bp, 5 predicted proteins | sample 811231 | NCBI WGS metagenome assembly MDTE01 (sample SAMN05326651, study PRJNA326480) | marine metagenome | isolation source: seawater | place: Indian Ocean: Red Sea | collected 2010 | reverse complement strand
TTCCATATTTTCTTGTTTATTAGAGTCCAATCTTCTAATGGTTACTGAGTTACTGTCAACTTCTTTTTTACCACAAATTAATAAAATTGGTACTTTTGCGAGTGAATGTTCTCTAATTTTATAATTCAAATTATGTTTTTTTAAATCAACTATTGAACTCATGCCAGCTTCTTTTATTTTTTTAGAAACTTTAATTGCATACTCTTCAAAATCCTCAGAAATTGGAATTACCACTGTTTGGAGTGGAGATATCCAAAATGGAAATTTTCCTGCATAATTCTCAATTAAAATTCCAATGAATCTTTCAAGGGAACCAAATAATGCTCTATGTAACATCACAGGAACTTTTCTTGTACCATCTTTATCTACATAAGAGGCTTCTAATCTTCCAGGTAAGTTTAAATCAACCTGTACTGTTCCACATTGCCAATCTCTACCAATTGCATCTCTTAAGACAAATTCTATTTTTGGACCATAAAAAGCACCTTCGCCCTTATTTATACTATATTCCAATTTTGAGGCTTTAACTGCTTTTAATAAAGATGCCTCTGCTTTATCCCATACTTTATCTTCACCAACTCTTACCTCTGGTCTATCAGCATATTTTAAAACTACATTTTTAAAACCTAAGTCTTTATAAATATCTAAAATCAAATTAGTTACATTTAAACACTCACTGGTAATTTGATCTTCTGAACAAAAAATATGTGCATCATCTTGGGTAAAAGCTCTTACTCTTAAAAGCCCATGCAAAGCACCTGAAGGTTCATAACGGTGTACTTTACCAAACTCTGTTATTCTTAGTGGTAAATCTCTGTAACTTTTTAAACCTTGATTAAAAACCTGAATATGACCTGGACAATTCATAGGTTTAATTGCAAAGACTTTTTCGTCAGGTGTCTCGGAAGTATACATATTCTGTCCATATTTTTCCCAATGACCTGATTTTTCCCATAGTAATCTATCTAATACTTCTGGAGTATTTACCTCTTGATATCCTGCTGCATCTTGACGTGCTCTCATATAATTTATTAATTTTTGAAATAAAGCCCACCCTTTTTCATGCCAAAAGACTGATCCGGGACTCTCTTCTCTAAAATGAAATAAATCCATTTCTTTACCGAGTTTCCTATGATCTCTTTTCTCAGCTTCTTCAATTCTTTTTAAATAATCTTCTAGATCTTTTTGAGAGGCCCACCCAGTTCCATAAATTCTTTGCAACATCTCATTTTTTGAGTCTCCGCGCCAATAAGCACCTGCAACTTTTGTCAGCTTAAAAGCCTTACCAATTTTTCCAGAAGATAACAGATGGGGACCTCTACACAAATCATGCCAAGTATCACCATGATGATAAACTGTTAACTCCTCATTTCCTGGAATACTCTCTATTATTTCAGCTTTATATTTCTCTCCAATTTTTTTAAAGTGGCTTATTGCTTTATCTCTATCCCAAACTTCTCGTCTTGTTTTGACATCTTTATCAATTATCTCTAACATTCTTTTTTCTATTTTCTTAAGATCATCTTCAGTAAAAGGTTCTTTACGAGAAAAATCATAGTAAAAACCATTTTCAATTACTGGCCCAATAGTCACCTGTGTTCCAGGATACAACTCCTGAACAGCCATTGCCATAATATGTGCTGTATCATGCCTGATAACTTCAAGTCCCTCAGGATCTTTTGCAGTAAAAATTTTTACAGAGGAATCTTTTTTAATTGAAAAATTCAAATCCTTCAATTCATTATCGACACTCATTACCAATGCTTGCTTCAATAATGATTTGCTTATCTTTTCTGCAATTTCTAATCCATTTACATCTTTATTAAATTTTAAGTTTTTTCCGTCTGGTAATGTAATTACTGGCATTTAATTTAATAACTTTTTATACTCTGAATATGTAGAAAAACACATTTTTTCAACATTAAATTTGTTTTTAATGTTTTTTCTTCCCTCTCTTCCCATTGATTTAATTAAAGCTTCATCCATAGTCATACCTTTAATGATTTTTCTACTCAAAGCTTTAGGGTCACCAGACTCAAATAAAAAACCAGTTTTTTCATCTATTATTGTTTCATTCGATCCTCCAATATTACTTGCAATAATTAATTTTTCCATGGATTGAGCCTCTGCAGCAACTCTACCAAAAGCTTCAGGCTCTATAGATGCTGAAATAATGATATCAGAAATTTTATAAGCTAATGCCATATCTTTACAATGATCAATAAATTTTACTTGTTTTTGAATTTGATGTTTTTCACATAGTTCAATTAATTTTTTCTTATATAAAGTTCTACCTTGATCACTGCCTAAAACTACAGCATAAAAAGCCTCGTAACCAAGTTCTATATTTACTAAATTAATTGCTTCTAAAAATAACTCCTGTCCTTTCCATGAAGTAAGTCTTCCGGGCATCAAAATAATTTTTTTATTTTCAAAAATTCCCCATCTCTCTTTTAGTTTCTTTTCTTCTGTTTCAATTATTGTACTAGGATCAAAATAATCGACGTTTATACCCCTAAAAATTACTAATAGTTTTTTTTTAATATCAATAAATTTTAAATAATTTTCTTTTATATGCGTAAAAATAAAATTTGAACCAGCTATAATTAAATCTGATCTAACCATTACAGAATTATAAAATCTTTTAAATTTTCCACTAAAATTATAAGTACCGTGAAAAGTTGTTACAAACTTAGCTCTTGTTAATTTTGTTGCAATTAAACATGACCATGCAGGAGCACGACTTCGCGCATGAACAATTGAAATATTATAAAATAAAATTATAAGAACCAAAATTAAAGAATTAATCAATATCAAAATTGGATTTTTGCTATGTACAGGTAATTTAATTAATTTTACTTTTTTTTTATTTATAAATTTTGTTAAATCTCCACCACTAGTTACTATAAATGATTTACAATTATTTTCAGGTAAATAATGTGCAATATCATAACAACCAGTTTCAGCACCTCCGTAGCCTAATTTTGGAATAACTTGTAAAACTTTAAAATTAGATGACATTTGGTATGATTATATAATAATCGATAAAACTAATAAACTTTAATGAGTAAATTTTACTATTTAAAAATAAATAAAACCAAAAGAATAAGATATCTAAAGCATACTCAAAAAAATAGTGATTACATTGTTTTTTTACACGGATTTATGTCAGATTTAGAGGGAAAAAAACCAAAAGCTTTTTTAAATTTTGCTAAACAAAACAAGCTTAGTTTTCTGGCACTTGAATATTCTGGCCATGGAAAATCATCAGGTAAGTTTACAAATGGTAATATCTCTAAATGGAGTAAAGAAACTTATATTTTAATAAAAAAAATAGTAAAAAAAAATAAAATTATTCTTATCGGATCTAGTATGGGTGCATGGATTTCATTAAATCAATTCAAATATTTTGGTAAACAAATAAAGGGTTTTCTAGGTATAGGTTCTGCTCCCGAATTTCTAGAACATTTGATGTGGAAAAAATTTACAAAGAAAATGAAATCTGAAATAATTAGAAATGGTATTTATAATCTTAAACATGGAAATTATACATATCCCATTACCTATCAATTAATTAAAGATGGAAGACAAAACAAAGTTTTAGATAAAAAAATCAAATCTCAAATTAAAGTAACAATGGTTCATGGCCAAAAAGATGAGGCAGTGCCAGTAAATTTTTCAAAAAAACTTTTAAAAATTTTCAAAAATGCTAAAAAAAAACTGGTAATTGTAAAAAATGGTGACCATAGTTTATCTTCATCAAAAGGGTTAAAATTAATCAAAAAAGAATTAAAATTTTTTATTAGCTAACGTCTTTAATTGTTGATTTTAATGTTATTGGATTTTCAAGTTTATCAATCATTTCTTTTGGACAAACTTGAATAAAATTTTTTATTTCTTCTTCAAAATTATTAATTATATTTTTTGACAATTGAGAACCTGTTTCATTAGAGTGTTCTAAAACTAGCTCTCTTAAAAAGTGAACCCAATATTTTGTTTCAACGCTTTGCCATACTACCGATTCTGGATTAACTTTTTTTTCAAATTCTTTTGATTTATCATAAATAAATGCCATACCACCTGTCATCCCTGCAGCAAAATTATCTCCAACATTTCCCAATATTGCTACTGTTCCTCCTGTCATATATTCACAGCCATTTGAATCACATCCTTCTATGACAGATATTGCACCAGAGTTTCTCACAGCAAATCTATCTCCTGCTTGGCCTGCTGCAAAAAGCTTACCAGAAGTTGCTCCATACAAAACAGTATTTCCAATAATTGTATTTTCATTTGAAACTAGATTACTTTCATCAGAAAGTTTAATTACAATTATAGCTCCTGATAATCCCTTACCAACATAATCATTAGCATCTCCTTTAAGATTTAATTTCAAACCTTTTGAAGCAAAAGCTCCGAAAGACTGACCTGCTGAACCTTTAAAATTTAGAGTCAGAAAATTATCATTTAACTTTTCATATCCATATTTTTTATATAAATGATGTGAGATTCTTGTACCAACTGCTCTATTAGTATTTTTTATAATAAATTCTTTTTCAAGCTTTTCCGAATTATCTAGACATTTCTCTATTTCTGGCCATAGTTCCTGATCCAATGTATCTGGAACTTGATTAATATCTGGAGTTTCACAATATCTTTTGTTGTTTCCTGGGTCTGCTTGAACAAATAAAGGATTTAAGTCTAAATCATCTAAATTTGGTGAACCTTTATTTACTTGCATTAATAAATCTGTTCTTCCTATAATTTCATTTAAAGACTTAAATCCTAATTCAGCTAGAATTTCTCTTACCTCAGTCGCAATAAATTTAAATAAATTTACTATCTTATCTGGAGTTCCACTAAATTTTTGTCTTAATTTTTCATCCTGAGTGCAGACTCCTACTGGACAAGTATTCGAATGACATTGTCTAACCATAATACATCCCATAGCTACAAGAGCTGTTGTTGCGACGCCATATTCTTCTGCTCCCATCATTGCAGCAATTACTACATCTCTACCAGTTTTAATCCCTCCATCTGTTCTTAAAGTCACCTTATGTCTTAAGTTATTAAGTGTAAGAACTTGGTTAGCTTCCGTTAATCCCATTTCCCATGGTATTCCGACATATTTAACACTTGTTTGTGGAGTTGCGCCAGTTCCACCGTTATGACCTGAAATTAAAATAATATCTGCTTTAGCTTTAGCAACACCTGCTGCAATTGTGCCAATTCCAGATGATGCAACTAGTTTAACTCCAACTCTTGCCCTTGGATTGATTTGTTTTAAATCATAAATTAATTGAGCTAGATCTTCTATTGAATAAATGTCATGATGTGGAGGAGGCGAAATCAATGTTACTCCGGGAGTAGAGTGTCTTAGTTTGGCGATTTCTTTTGTTACTTTAAAGCCAGGTAATTGACCACCTTCTCCTGGCTTTGCTCCCTGAGCCATCTTAATTTCTATTTCGTTACAATTATTTAAATAGTTAACTGTCACACCAAATCTTGCGGATGCTATTTGTTTAACTCTTGAGTTAGCACTATCACCACTATCCATAACTTTAAATCTGTCTGCATCCTCACCTCCCTCTCCGCTACAAGAAGCTCCTTTAATCCTATTCATGCCAATTGCTAATGTTTCATGTGCTTCTTTAGACAAAGCTCCATGAGACATACTTCCACTGCCAAATCTTTTTAGAATCTTTTCAACTGGCTCTACTTCTGAAACTTTTAAAGGTGAACCTAATTTCTTTTTCCTAAAATTTATTAAATCCCTAAGATTAATTGGGGGAAGATTGTATATACCCTCTGCATATTTTTTGTATGCCTGATATGAATTAGAGCCTACTGCACTTTGTAATAAGTGGATAAGTTTTCCTTGATATTGGTGTGTTTCTCCATTTTTTCTATATCTATAGATACCGCCAATAGGTAAAATTGTTTCTGTACTCTCAAAAGCTTCTTTATGAATTCTTCTAATTTTTTTCTCAATACCAACCAAACCAATTCCCGAAATTTTAGATATTACTCCTGGAAAATACTCATTTACTATCGTTCTACTAAGTCCAACTGTTTCAAAATTGCATCCACCTCTATAAGAACTTAAAACTGAAATTCCCATTTTAGACATTATTTTGAGCAATCCTGCATTTATTGAATTTATATATCGTTGAATGCACTCATCAAAACTATATTGACCAAAAAGTTTTTTTTCATACCTCTGAAATAAACTATCAAAAGCTAAGTAAGGGTTAACTGTTGTTGCTCCTACTCCTATCAAAGTAGCAAATGAATGGGTATCTAAAACCTCACCTGATTGTACATTAATTGAAACATACCCTCTAAGTTTTTTTTGTATCAAAAATGTATTTATTGCTCCAACACATAACAACATAGGAATAGGGATTCTCTCTGAAGAAACTTCTTTGTCAGTTAACACTATTTGAGTAGCGCCTTGTCTAACAGCAATCTCTGCCTCTTTTTGAATTTTATCTATAGACTCAGATAAATTTTCTTTTTGTGAAAAAGTACAATCGATACTTACAGAATTTTTACCAAAAAAATTAACAAACTTATTAAATTGTGAATTAGATAAAATAGGGCTATTTAGAACATAAATATTTTCTTTTGTAAGAGTATCAAAGTCGAGAATATTTCCTAAATTTCCAAATCTAGTCTTTAGACTCATTACTTTATTTTCTCTTAATGAATCAATTGGTGGATTTGTAACTTGACTAAAATTTTGTCTAAAAAAATGATATAATGGTCTATACCTATCAGACAAAACTGCTAAAGGTGTATCATCACCCATAGAACCTGTAGCTTCTTTTGCGTCTTCAGCCATTGGATGAAGAATAAGTTCTAAATCTTCCAGACTTATACCAAAAGTATATTGTCTTCTTCTTAAACTTTCTCCATCAAAATTATGTTTTTCATTATTAATTGACAACTTTTCATCTAAATCAATAATCTGTGAATTAAAATGTTTAAATTCTTTTGCCAAATAGTCTTTAATCTGGCTATTTGAAAAAACTTTTCCTTTTTCGATTCTTACTCCAATTATTTCACCGGGGCCTAATCTTCCCTTGGTTAATATTTTTTTTTCATTTAATTCGATCATTCCTGTTTCAGAACCTGCAAATAACATTTTATCTTTAGTTATTGCGTATCTAAGTGGTCTTAGTCCATTTCTATCATTTGCAGCAATAACCCATTCATTATCTGTAGCAGCTAAAGCTGCTGGTCCATCCCACGGTTCCATTGTGCTATTCAAAAAATTAAATAATTGTTGATGACTCCTTGTAAGAGTTTTGTTTTTTTTTGACCAAGCATCTGGAACTAACATCAATTTTGCTAAAGGTGCTGATTGTCCTGATTTATTCAATAATTCAAAAACATTGTCTAGTGCTGCAGAGTCAGAAACTCCTTTTTGAATGACTGGTTTCAAATTTTCTACATCATCAAAAAGTGGACTGCTCATTTCTTGTTCATGAACTTTCATCCAATTTTTATTTCCCTTATAAGTATTAATTTCACCATTATGTGCTATAGCTCTGAAAGGTTGAGCTAAACTCCAGCTAGGCGCAGTATTTGTTGAAAATCTTTGATGAAAAATTGCATATCTTGATACAAATCTTTTATCTTTTAAATCTAAATAAAAGTCTGATATTGCCTCTGCTAAATATAATCCCTTGTAAATTATAGATTTTGAACTGATTGAACAGATGTAAAATTCATTTAATGAAGAATTGAAAGCTTTATTTTCAATTTTCTTTCTTGTCTCATAAATTTTTCTTTCTAGATCTTTATCTAGTAAATTTGGATCATTATATTTAAATAGCACTTGAATTATTTCAGGCATTGTCTGAAATGCTTTTTCTCCTAAAACCTTAGGATTTACAGGAACTTGCCTCCAGCCATATATGCTAAAATTATTTTTTGTTAATTCACTCTCAACAATAGTCTTACAACTTTCTTGTGATGCATAGTCATTTCTTGGAAGGAAAATCATACCAACACAAATTTCTGATTTGTCATAATCATGTCCAGTAACCTCAATTTTCTCTATGAAAAAGTCTTTAGGAATTTCAACATGTATTCCAGCTCCATCTCCCGTTTTTCCATCCGCATCAACTGCTCCTCTATGCCAAACAGCTTTCAATGCCTCAATTCCATATTCAACAATATTTCTTGATTTTTTTCCCTCTGTAGACGCTATTACACCAACTCCACATGCGTCATGCTCCATTTCCTTAGAATAAACTTGATTTTCTTCTAATAATTTCAAATTTTTTTTATAGAGATCCATTATGCAACTTTTGTTTTTTTTTCTTCAATGTTTTCAAGATAAGTTTTGATAGATTTTGCAGCATCTCTTCCATCTTTGATAGCCCACACTACTAAGGATGCGCCTCTTACAATGTCTCCAGCAGCAAAAACTCCTTTTAAGTTTGTTTCCATTGTGTCAAAGTCAGTTTTTAAAGTTCCCCATTTGGTAACTTGTAATTCTTTCGCATCAAATAAATATGGCAGATCTTCTGGATCAAATCCAAGTGCTTTAATTACCATATCAACTTTTATTTCAAATTCTGATCCTTTTTTTATTTCTGGCCTTCTTCTGCCAGACTCATCAGGTTCTCCTAATTGAATTTGGTCAACGATTAAATTTTCTATTTTATTTGTTCCCTTAAATTCCTTAGGACTTGAAAGCCATACAAATTCTACACCTTCTTCCTCAGCATTAGCTACCTCTCTTGCTGATCCAGGCATATTTTCTTTATCTCTCCTATAAAGACACTTAACTGATTTAGCTTTCTGTCTTATTGATGTTCTCACGCAATCCATTGCAGTATCACCACCACCTATTACGACAACATCTTTACCCTCTGCATTTAAAATTCCCCTATCAAACAAATCAACTTTGTCACCTAAACCTTTTTTATTAGAAGCTGTTAAAAAATCCATAGCAGGAAAAATATTTTCCAAATCATTTCCAGGTAAATTTATTTCTCTTGGTTTATATACTCCTGTTGAAATTAAAATTGCATCATGTTTATTTCTAAGTTGATCTAAAGTGGCATCTTTTCCAACTTCAAAATTTTGAATAAATTCTATTCCACCATCTTTTAAAAGTTTAGTTCTTCTTTCAACTACATGTTTTTCTAATTTAAAATTTGGAATTCCATAAATTAATAAGCCCCCAGCACGATCGTAACGGTCATAAATAGTTATTTTATATCCACTTTTTCGTAGTTGTTCAGCTGCTGCCAATCCAGCTGGTCCTGCACCAATAATACCAACACTTTGATTTTTTTCATATTTTACCTCGATAGGTTTAATCCATCCTTGTTCCCACGCATTATCTGTAATATATTTCTCCATCGATCCAATCGTAACAGTCCCATGCCCAGATTGTTCAATTACACAATTGCCCTCACATAAACGATCCTGTGGACAAATTCTTCCACACACCTCGGGCATATTATTTGTGCTTTGAGATAATTCATATGCTTCCTTAAGTCTGCCCTCTGCAGTTAATTTAAGCCAATCTGGAATATTATTACTTAGAGGACAATGTACTTGGCAGAAAGGAACTCCACATTGTGAGCATCTACTTGATTGCTCTTGAGCCTTTTGTTTTATAAAATCATCATAAATTTCATTAAAATCAGCTTTTCTGGTATCAACTTTCCTTTTAGGTGGAGTCTGTTGACCTATTTTTACAAACTTAAGCATTTTATCAGTCATAATTTTTTTAGAATCAGGGCAAAATATACATTGTTTTTTATAGTAAAAGAATTATTTGGGTCAGTAATTATGACCTATATAAAGTAAAAATAAGCTTAAAATATAGAAATTTCAATTTTTGCATACCTAATATGATTAAATGGAATTGTTTTAAAAGGATATTTTTTAAGTTACGACACTTATATGGTCCAAGATTTTATAGAAATTCTTATTCTATCTGCCATTCAAGGAATATCTGAATTTTTACCAATTAGTTCATCGGCTCATTTAATTATAGTTTCTAATTTATATAATCTTAAAACAAGTTCGCTTTTACTAGACATAAGCTTACATTTAGGTTCCTTGTTAGCAATAATATTTTTCTTCAGAAAAGATTTATTTCACCTTAAACATAATCAAAAATTACTAAAATTAATCATAATTGGCTCATTACCACTTATGATGTTTGGATATATAATACATTCAACAGAATTAATCTTTCTTTTGAGGAATATTAAAATTATAGCATGGACTACACTATTTTTTGGGATTGTTTTATACTTTGCTGATCAGAGAAAAATTGATCAAAATATTTCTTCAAGCCTTGATATAAAGTCTATTATATTTATTGGATTATTTCAAATACTTGCATTAATACCCGGTGTTAGTAGAGCAGGTATTACCATTACTGCTGCAAGATTTTTAAAGTTTAACAGAGTTGATGCAGGTAAAATTTCATTTTTACTGTCTATCCCTGCTCTAGCAGGAGCAAGCTTTCTTGGATTAAAAGATATACAGAATGAATCAATAGAAATTAATATATTTATAATAATTGCTATAGTTTTATCTTTTCTATTTTCTTATGTTACAGTAAAATTTTTTTTAAAATATTTAAAAAAATTTTCATTAATTATTTTCGTAATTTATAGGATAATAATTGCTTTAATTTTATTTTCGATAATTTATTTTTAAGCAGATCGTTTTATTAATGGTAATAATTGAGATAATAAAACACCGCACAATATAAAAAAACATCCTAATAAATTATTAATACCTAATATCTGATTTAATAAAAACCAGGCTGCAATTGTTGCAAAAACACCTTCTAATGAAAAAATTATTGCAGCTGGAGCAGGTGTTATATTTTTTTGTGCATAAATTTGTAAAACAAAAGCAAATCCTCCTGAAAGAATTCCTGCATACAAGATTGAGTCTATTTCA
>MDTE01183018.1_pt1 | contig 10948 bp, 5 predicted proteins | sample 811231 | NCBI WGS metagenome assembly MDTE01 (sample SAMN05326651, study PRJNA326480) | marine metagenome | isolation source: seawater | place: Indian Ocean: Red Sea | collected 2010 | reverse complement strand
TAAAACTTTGGCGCATTTTCGCGAACGAGTGTCGTCCCTTCGTTGCCCGCCGCGCGTTGTCCGAGGCGCGGCGCGCGCGCGGAGACGACGGGTTCGGAGGGGTTCACGGTCACGGAAAGGAAGTCCGCGCATTCCCGTCGCGCGACCGCTCGCCCGGCGCGGCGCCCTCGGCACCCTCGGCACGCCAACCCCCGACATCATCAGAGATCGTCGGGGGCGCCCTTTTCCCCCACCACCGCCGCGTACAATCCATCTCTCGCGGTAACATCGATCCGCCCAGTGAGTGCCGGCTCCGACCGTTCGCCATGCCTCCCCCGCCCAACTTCAAGCCCCCGACGCTGGGCGGCCTCGGGGTCACCAACCTCAGCATGAACGGCACGCTGAACCTGACCAGGGCCAGCGTCAACACCGACCTCACCGCGTCCTACAACATGGACGACGAGGGCATCAAGCTCCTGTCGGAGTCGCGCCGGGAGTTCAAGCTCACCGAGACGGGCTTCCGCGCATCCTCTCACCGAGACCCCCGCGCGCGACGAGACTCCGGAGTCAGCGCGAGGGACCCGACCCAGCACCCGCGCGCCTCCGGCGAGGGCGAGCTCCACTACAACTGCAGCGCGAGGGACGTGGTGGCGTTTAGCGCGCTGGGCTCCGGGGCGGGTGGCGTGGTGAAAAAAGCCGTGCACGTCCCGTCGCACCGGTTCATCGCGCTCAAGTCGATGACGGTGTTCGAGCGCGAGAAGCGCGCGGCGCTCATCGCTGAGATGAAGCTCCTGTGCGAGCAACAAGGAGGAAGAGACGCGCCGGGAGACGAAACGCCCGGGAGATCCAACGTGGTGCGGTTCATCGGCGCGTTTTACTCGCCAGAGACGAACCTGATCAACATCGCGTTGGAGTACGTGGAGGGGGGTTCGCTCGAATCTTTGGTCAAACGGGGCGGCGCCGTGCCGCAGGACGTCCTGGGTAAGATATGCGGCGGCGTATGCGCCGGTCTCGAGTACCTCCACGCGCACAGGCGCACGGTCCACCGGGACATCAAACCCGGCAACATCCTTCTGCGTCTCAACGGCGAACCCGTGATTACCGACTTCGGCGTCAGCGCCGAGCTCGGCGACTCCAGAGCGCTGCTCGACTCGTTCAAGGGCACGCTGCACTACATGTCCCCGGAACGGGTGGAGAACAAGGACTACGACTTCGCCGCGGACGTGTGGTCCTTGGGTCTGACGATGCTGGAGTGCGCCATCGGTCGGTACCCGTACGACACTACCGACGGCGGTCCTCTCGGGTTGATGGTGCAGATCACGAGGGACGAGTGCCCGATTCCGCCCAACGCCGGGCTCGGCGAGCACCTCGCCGGGTTCGTCGGGCGGTGCATGCGGAAGAATCCGAGGGAACGGCCGAGCGCGACGAGGTTGCGGTCGGGCCCGCACCCGTACATCGCCGAGAACGAACGAGTCGACGCGGGGAAGTGGGTCCGGTCGGTGGTGTCGCCGCTGGAAATCTTGGAGGGCAACGCGGATGCCTTCGTACGGCACTACTACCGGCTCGTGGACCGCGTCGACGTCGACGTCGGGACGCTCGCGGCGGTGTACAGGGACGGGAGCTGCCTGACGACGGCGCAGGGGGACCAGATTCGCGGCGCGGCGTCCATAGCGGCTTGCGTGAGCCGGCGGGCGGCGGCGGGCGCGGGTGGGTTGCGACGGGACGTCGCGTCCTTGGACGTCCTCCCCGGGGGCGTGGAGGGCGGGATGCTGGTGATGGCGACCGGGACGTTGAGGGGCGGCGTCGGGATGGGCGAGGGGGGCGTGGGAGGGAGTCACGGCGACGCGAGGCGGATGGAGGAGGCGGGAGCGGAAGGGGGCGGACTGCGGGGCGCGGGGTTGCGTTTTTCCTTTGCGGAGACGTTCTTGGTGTTTCGGGTGCACGCGGGTTGGTCTCGGGTCGGTGCGGCGGTCGGGTCGACGGAGTCGGGCGGGACCGGTCAGTTTTACGTGAGGAACCAGATCGAGCGCTGGTCGCGTCTCGGAGGCGCGTACCCGGTGTGAAAGTGTCGGGTTTCGAATTATTAACGGTAATTAGATAAACTCGTCGTTACTGTTTACCAGTGCGATATTGTGCCAGTCTTCGTGATTAAGTTTTTCCCTCCTCGGCCCTCTTCGACGAGAACGGGAAAGGCACGGTCGCGCGCGATCGGGGCGCCACCACTACTTTCTGGGACGGCGAAGCGACGGGAGACATGGGCGAGATCGAGGCGCAGGCTCCCGTGGAGAAGGATAACGGCACCGTCCGCGTGCCCAAGGCGAAGGTGCGACCTCGATTCACCCTCCGACCCAACCTCGCACGCGACCCGACGTCGCGTCCGATCGGGCGACGCCCCCGCCCCTTTTTTCAAACGCGACCGAGCCGATCGACGCGCTGACCCCGCCCCCACCCCCGCCTTCCCCGACTTGCCAGTTCATCGAGGACGTGGACGACTACATGAAGGGCAAGGACTTCGAGCAGACCATGCGGGAGCTCCAGACCCTGTTCCAGCAGTACAAGCAGATCGAGCAGGGCCTCCAGCAGAACCGCATCCGCCTCGGGAACAAGCTGCCCGAGATCAAGCGCGCCCTCGACACGGTCAAGCTGCTGAAGGAGAAGTCGGCGTCGGGCGACGAGCTCGACATGGACTACGAGCTCACCGACAGCGTGTTCGCCAAGGCGAAGGTCAAGGACGCGCAGTCCGTCTACCTCTGGCTGGGTGCGAACGTGATGCTGGAGTACTCGCTGGACGACGCGGAGAATCTGCTGCAGACTAATCACGAAAACTGCGCGAGAAACCTGGCGACGAACAAGTCGGATCTGGCGTTCGTCAAGGATAACGTGACGATCACGGAGGTGAGCATCGCGAGGGTGTACAACTGGGACGTGAAGCGGCGGAAGGCGGCGAAGGAGGCTGAGAACAAGTAGAGCACCGGCAACAGCAGTTTGAGATGTACCTCGGAGGTGAAACCCAAAGTCGTAAAAACCGTGGTGGTGCCTCGCGAGTTCGTTGCCAAAACTCCTCGTATCGCCAACTCTTATCGCATCGCTGTCCCTCACTCGACACCCCGCGCCGATGGCCGCCCCGTCGCTCGTCGTCTCCAACCTCGGGGCTCGCGCCAACCCCCGCGTCGCGCGTCGCGCTTCCTCCCGCGCGCGCCGCGTCGCCCCGCCGCGAGCGTCCGGCGGGGAGCGTCGTCAGACGATCGAGGAGAGCGACGCGAGCGATGCGAGCTCGGGTGCCGCAGGGCGCGCGTCGTCGCTTCCTCTCGGCCTCACCCGCCGTAACCTCATCGACGCCGCGTTCGTCGCCGTCTCCATCCCGCTGTGGAAGGACATCGCGCACGACCTCGGATACCTCCAGGGCCCCGAGGACGCCCCGGCCGACCTGCCCGTCCCGCCCCCGGGCTCCGGCTACGTCACCGCCACGTTCTCTGGAGGATGTTTTTGGTGCATGGAGCGCCCGTTCGACGAGCTCGATGGCGTCATCGCCACGACATCCGGGTACACCGGCGGGTTCGTGGACAACCCGACGTATCACGAGGTGGGCGCCGGACGCACGGGGCACAGGGAGAGCGTGCAGATCCTCTACGACCCGCGCGCCGTGAGCTACGAGCAACTGCTCCAAACGTTTTGGCGCCAGGTCGATCCCACGCGCGACGACGGGATGTTCCTCGACTCCGGGTTTCAGTACACGAGCGCGATATACGTCGCCGACGAATCGCAGCGCGCCGCCGCGGAGGAAAGCGTGAGGGCGTTGACGGAGGAGGGGCGGTTCCCTGGTCCGATCAAGACGGCGATCGAGCCGGCGTCTGCGTTTTGGCCGGCGGAGAAGTATCATCAGGATTATTACCGGCGCAACTCGACGCGGTACGGGTTCTACCGGTTCCTGAGCGGGCGGGACGAGTTCGTGCGGGGGGTGTGGGATACGGACGGGGGCGCGCGGGGGCGCTAGGTGTAGCATCGTCCTCGGGACGTGATGGCGGTGTCGAGCTCGATGGAGGATTTTTTCTGAACTGTGGATTGATTCATGCTCGTTCATCCATGATTGGCCGAGTCGCGATCGGGTCGCGTCGAACCCTGGTTTCCGGAGTTAATTTTCGTCTGCCCTCTCCACCAATCGCATTTTCACTCACGAGGGTTCGGGTTTCTTCTGTTCGTTCCACAACGCCCGTCAGCGGCCTCAACGTCGCCACTCGATCGCCGAGGGAGTGCAATCGCGCATTTCCCAGAGCCGAACGTCGGGCGACTCGAAGGGCTGTGATGTTGCCCGGAGCAGGTGCGCGCCCTCATCGCTCTCCGACGTCCCAATCCCGGCGGGTTCAAAAGGCCTGTCAAAAAGCACCGGATGATGAGTCAGAGTCTCCGCGGAGCCGCATCTGCGCTCCCGCGCCCGGTTCCCGCGTCGTCTCCCCGCGCCGAACCCGCCGACTGACGCTGGAACTCCCGCACCGCCATCGACAGCGATCACCGCCGCGCATCCGGCGACGGTCGCGGCATACGGCGCGCTCCTCGGCGCCCAGAGTCGTCGCGCCAAAACAAACGCTGCCAATCCTCCGATCCCCGCGGCGGCTTCCGCGTTCCCTCGGGCGTCGATGTCATCGCGCGCGCGCGTCGGCGCGACCCACCCGGGCGCCTTCAAGCCAAAGTCATCTCCCATCAACCGCGGCGGCGACAACCTCGCGCGCGGCCAGCCCGTCGCCGCGCAGGTCGAGCCGTACTCGTGGGGAGACATCCCAACCACCCCCAGCGCGACGCGCGATCTCCCCTCGTGGCTCCCGCAGCCCGAGCCCGCGCACGGCGCCGGCGGGCCGGGTACCTTCGTCCCCCCGCCCGCGTTCGAACCCGTCACCACCCCACCCGTCATCGACGTCGATCGCATAAGAATCTCGGAGGGGTACGCGCAGTTCCTCGGCCCGACGCCGGCGGGGGACGTGATCAACCCTGGGGTTAACTTCGCGCTGCACTCCGCCGCCGCCGCCGCCGTCGACCTCCTCCTCTACTTCGACCCGTCGTCGACGTCCAAGCAGCCGTCGCTTCGCATCCCGCTGGATCCCAAGAAGAACAAGACCGGGGACGTGTGGCACGTGCGACTCGATAACATCCCGCGCGGCGGCGACGGCTACGTCATCCGATACGGCTACCTCGTCGACGGCGGCAAGTCGCCGCACCGGTGGGACTACTGGGAACCCAACCAGCTGATGGTGGACCCGTACGCGCCCCTCGTGGAGGGCCGGAGGGTGTACGGCAAGAACGAGACGTGCCCTAACGGCGAGGTGGGGCAGTGGCTCGGCGCGTTCGCGCTGGACGAGACGCCGTTCGATTGGAGCGGGGTTGAGCCCCCGAACATTCCGCCGCAGGACCTCGTCGTGTACGAGTGCACGCCGCGCGCGTTCACCGCGTCTTCGAGCTCCGGTCTCGACGAAGACGTCCGCGGATCTTTCCTGGGGATCGCCGAGAAGGTTCAGCACATCAAGGACGCGGGGTACAACGCCGTGGAGCTCCTCCCCGTCTTCCACTTTGACGAGATGGAGTTCAAGCTTTCGCCCAACCCTCGGGACCACATGCTCAACACGTGGGGGTACAGCACGATGGCGTTCTTCGCTCCGATGACGGTGTACGCGTCCAAGGGCGCCGGCCCGCAGCAGGCGGCGCGCGAGTTTAAGCACATGGTCAAGACCATGCACGCCAACGGCATCGAGGTGCTCCTGGACGTCGTGTACAATCACACCGGCGAGGGCAGCGGGAGGTTCTTCTCCTTTCGCGGCATCGACAACAAGAGCTACTACATGATGGAGGACCTCAACGGCAAGGTGAACTACAAGAACTACACCGGCTGCGGCAACACGTTCAACTGCAACCACGAGCCGGTGATGAACCTCGTGCTCGACTCGTTGCGCCACTGGGTGGACGAGTACCACGTCGACGGTTTTAGGTTTGACCTGACCAGTTGCCTGTGCCGCGATCCCAACAGCGGCGCGATCATGACGTCGCCACCCGTCGTGAGGGCAATCGCGAAGGACAACACGCTGTCGCGTTGTAAGCTCTTCGCGGAGCCGTGGGACTGCTCGATGGACGGATACCTCGTGGGGAAGTTCCCCAACTGGGACAGGTGGGGCGAGTGGAACGGCATCTACCGCGACACCGTCCGCAGGTTCCTCAAGGGTGACCCCGGGTTAAAGTCTCAATTCGCGTCTTCCCTGTGCGGCAGCGCGGATATGTACAACGTCAACGCGCGCAAGCCGTATCACTCCCTCAACTTCATCACCGCGCACGACGGGTTCACGCTGAGGGACCTCGTGTCGTACAACAAGAAGCAGAACCACCAGAACGGGGAGGAGGGTCGGGACGGATGCAACGATAACCACTCGTGGAACTGCGGGCAAGAGGGCGAGTCGAACGATCAGGCCGTCGCGAGCCTGCGTTGGCGGCAGATGCGCAACATGCACCTCGCGCTGATGGTGAGCCAGGGGACGCCGATGGTGCTCATGGGCGACGAGTACGGGCACACGCGCAAGGGAAACAACAACACCTACGGGCACGATAACGAGCTCAACAACTTTGACTGGGCCGCGCTGGAGAAGCAGCGGGACCATTACTTCCGGTACCACGCCGGACTCGTCAAGTTCCGCAAGAACCACCCGCTCCTGGGGCGCGCGGAGTTCCTGAACGACAACGACATCACCTGGCACGAGGATAACTGGGACAACCCGGACTCGCTCTTCCTGGCGTATCAGCTGCACGACTGCGGCCAAGGAGGCGGAGACCTTTACGTCGCGTTCAACCAGCACGATTTTTTCGTCGACGCCGCGCTGCCGCCCCCGCCCGGGGGCAAATCTTGGCACAGGGTGGTGGACACGAACCTGCCGCCTCCCGCGGACTTTGTGGAACACGGCGAGGGCGGCGTCGGCGCCAGGTACAACGTCGCTCCGAGGGGCGCGGTCATGCTGGTGGCCAAGTGAGGGGCGAAGACTGACGAGGGATTTTTTTTGGTTTTTTGGCAGTTTTGGTTCCGCAACTCGGTTCGGCATCTCGGTTCCTCGCCGCGCGGGTGCGCCGCGGGCGTTGTTCGATTGTGTACCTCTAGTTTCTTTGACACGCCACAGCGTGGCTACTTTTAATAATATGATTGCATCCGTATGACATCGCTCGCCGAGCGCGGGGGCGTCCGGTTGCGGGCTCGTCGACTGTTGGGTTTTCGTCACTGGCTTTTGCCGAGGGATTGAGGGAAACACTCTTTCCCCGCGCAGGCGGAGGGGTGTCGGGCGGGGATGGGTCTGAACGACATAGACGCCCAGCTCGCAGAGCTCAAGGCGCGGCTCGGCGGCCTGGACAGCGACGCCAGCGACGACGAGTCCGACGGCGGCGCGAGGGAGGAGTCGAGGGACAACGACCCGAAGCGCAAGTCGAAGAAAGAGAAGAAATCTAAGAAATCTAAGAAGGAGCGGAAGGAGAAGAAGGCGAAGCGCGCGCGTTCGTCGTCGTCGGAGTCGGCATCCGACGGCGGCGAAGACAGCGACAGCGAGTTGGCACCCATCGCGCCGCTTCCCGCGAGCTGCCTCCCCGAACACAACGCGTACGCCGCGAAGAGCGTCGGCAAGCGAAGGAAACAAAGCAAGGCGGGATCACCGGCGACCGCCACCGCCGCCGCCGCCGGGGCGAGAGGCGACGGAACCGTCGACGCCGCCGACGCGTCCCGAGCCGGCGCATCCGACGCATCACCCTCGGCGCAGAGACCCGCAATCTTAAACCTGCTGGAGAAGCGCCGCGAGAAGCGCGCCGAGCACAGGTGCGACGTCTGCGACAAGGATTTCACCTCGCAGGCGCAGCTGGAGGAGCATCGCCGCGGCAAAGCGCACGCGCGAGCCGCGTCCCACGGCGGCGGCGCGGGAAGGGGACGAGGCGGCGCGCGGGGCGGCGGACCCGTCAGGCCCGCGCCGGGGCCGAGGCCACCGCCCGGGGTCCCGCACTGCGCGCTCTGTCGAAAGGCGTTCACGTCGACGACGCAGCTCGAGGAGCATCTCGGGGGCAAGTGGCACAAGATGCGAGCCTCGGGCGAGCTGCCGCCGTCGCGCAAGCCCTACAACGCGACGTGACTCGACGTGCGCGCGCGTGTTAGCCGTATTAGCCACTACCCTCACCTCCGCCGAAACGAACGCGGCCTAGCCGTTAGCTAACTAAACCCCCTTCGACCGCGAACGCGCGGCTGATCCGGGGTTAGAAACTCCCTCGGCGCGCTGCCCACCCGCGTCAGCCACTGCTCCGTGCGCCGCCGACCCGGATCGCGCGCGTTCACGTCCTCCGATCGTTCTTCGCCCCCCTCGCCATCCCCGCCCTCGCCGTCGGGTTCGTCGTCGTGAAGGGCGTCGCCGGTCCACCGCTCCGGGGCGCCGCCGCCGTCGTCGTCGCCCCCGCCGACCGGCGAGCGAACCGACGCCGCCTCCTCCTCCATCCGACGCGCCTCCAGACGACGAGCGTCCGCGTCTCTGAGCAATCGCAACCGTCTCTGCCGCTCCACGTAATCGTCCGGCGAACGAACGACGACGGGGTTCGGATCCGCGATTCTCGCGCCGTGCGCGACGTCGCGCGCGGCGTCTCCGAACGGGTCCCTCTCCATCGCCTCCACCATCTCCGAGTCCACGCCGCGAGCGAGCAGATCCCCGCTGGAGTTCCCGCCCCCCACCCCGCCGCTCCGATCCATCCCACCGCCGTACGACGACGACGACGCGCCGAGGAGCCCGCTCCCCCTGACGAGCGTCTCCGTGCTCGGAAGCCTCGCCCCGATGCCGACGCCCGCGCCGGGCTTGATCGCGCCGACGAGCCGGCCCTTGCTTCCAACCTCGCGAAGCGTCACCCCGCCGAACCCGCCGCCTCCGGCGCCGCCCGCCAAGTTGCTCGGGCGCCACATCCCGTCGTCCAGGATGGGCAACGCGTCGGGGTTCGCCACCTTCCACGCGCGTATCGCCCGCAGCCCAGCCTCGTGCCCGGCTCTGACCACCTCCGCGTACCTGTTAAACGCGAGAATCGGAATGTTCGCAACCACGGGCCGAACCATCACGTCCACTGTTCGCCACCTTCGCGCGGCGTTGGCGTAATCCGTGATGTACGGCAGGTGGGACTGCATGGCCGCCATCGTGGGGCACGACGGCCCGCCCCCGAGCCACTGCGGCAGCCACGACTTCGCGATGAGCGTCCACCCCGACAGCGCGTCGCCCCAGGGTTTCATCCGAGACTCGGGCAACCCGTGGCCGCTCACGTCGACGGCGACGATGATCCTCGCGCCCATCGCGCGCATCACGTCCGTCGGGCAGTTGTTCACGTACCCGCCGTCCACGAGCACGTGCAACCGTCCGGGTTCCTGCCGGCCCAGCCCGGATAACCTCCGGTCCCGCGCGGCCGATTTGTTTCCGGCGTTTCCGGCAGTCGACGCGGAATTCGGAGGGCTGCCGTTGCCCCCCGTGGATGGAATTTGGAGGGCGCCGCCTTCCATCGAGGATCGCGGGGAAGACGGGTCGGTTCCCTGCGCGCCCTCTCGCTCGCGCGGCGCCCAGTCGCACAGCGGCGGGAGGAAGCCCACGAGCGCCATGGACGCGCGCACGTACCTCCACAGCGTTCCGTTCCTGTGCACGATGGGAACGCACGACACCAAGTCGAGCGTCATGCAGAAAAACGGCAGCCAGCAGTCCTCGATCTTCGCGCCCCTGAACAGGGGCTCGAGCACCTTGTTCATCCGGAACCCGGAGAAGTAGCTGACGACGGGCACGGTCAGATCCATCAGCTGGTTCCACGTGGACGACATGTGCACCGCCAGTCGGCGCGTGATGATGCGAGTCAGCAGCGCCGTGGGCTCCTTGGCGTACAGCCCGCCGACGAAAGAACCCATCGACGTCCCGCCCAGGAGGTCCACCGGCACGCCCTCCTCCTCCAACGCCATGAGCACGCCGACGTGCGCGAAACCCCGCGCCCCGCCCCCCGCCAGCACCAACCCCACGCTCTGCCTGCGCAGCGATCGCGCGAGCCGAGCCGCGTGCGCGGGAGCCAGCCCGTGCGCGGGCGCCCTCGCGATGTGGTGGTGCCTGTGCACGCTAAACGCCTCCAACCACGGCCGAGTTCCCGCGGGCATCACGTCGGTGGAGTTGTGCAGGAGCACGAGCTCGCGCTGCGCGAGCCCACCCCCGTGCACGCCCCCGAGAAGCCTCGCCTGCAGCGCGTGGCCCTCCGTCGGGCCCGGGGCGTCGTCGTCCTCCGCCGCGGCGACGAGCAAAATCGCATCCGCGTGCCTCGCGCACGTCACGCACCATCGGCTCGGAAACGGATCCGCCTTTAAAATCACCACGTCGTTCGCAGCCTCGAGCTGCGCCAGCCAGTGCGCGGTGGCCTCGGACGCGAGGGGGCCGACGCCCGCCTGGCCAACCTCCGCGAGGCGGAGCGCGCTGTCGGCGACGCGCGCGGCGCACGTTCGAGACAGCGCCGCGTGGGTCGCCGCGACGAATTCGTCGAGGGCCAGCGCGGCGCCCTCCGACACCGGCACCACCGCCACCGTCCTCGGCGCGAACGGGGTCTCGTCCGCGGTGCCCTGGGAACGACCGCGGGTGGTGTGCCGGGCGGATGAAGCGGCGTTCGGGTGCGTCGACGCTTTACCCGGGAGGTGGTCGGCGCGAGCGCCGGATATCCCCCCCGCGGAGAAGAGGCTTCCGGGGTCCCCGAGGTTTTGCGGGGAGCCGCCCGAGGACGCTTGCGAGAACCCGCCGGCGTTGGTGCTGCCGCCGCCGCAACTTCTTCGACCCGGCGCCCTGGCGCCCATGCGCCACGCGAGGGACACGAACGCCCTCGGGGACACCCGCGCGAGCGATTCCAGGCCCGCGGACGGGATCCACAGCAGCTGCGCGTCGCGAACGGCGCGGGTTCTGGAGAGCTCCGAGCCGGGAGC
>MDTE01022305.1_pt1 | contig 10948 bp, 22 predicted proteins | sample 811231 | NCBI WGS metagenome assembly MDTE01 (sample SAMN05326651, study PRJNA326480) | marine metagenome | isolation source: seawater | place: Indian Ocean: Red Sea | collected 2010 | reverse complement strand
TACCAGCGATCTGTACAAACGTCGTGGCAATGTAAGTCGTCTTAACGATTACGACAACCGTAACGTCACATTTGTCATCTAACAGTTAGCACAATAAGAAAGGAAACAATATGGCAAAACAATTACCCTTATGGGAAGAAGCACACTGGACAGTTAAGACTGTTCACTATCAGGCTCAACTAGAGATGGAGGACACAGACCTCACGCATTACCGTGCAGTCGCAGAGCCTCACATCCGTGCTTGTCGTGCAGTCATAGCCGAACAGAACTACATAGCGTATCTGTTACAGCATGTAGATCCGTTCACGGATTGATAGCGCAGGGGTCATCGGCTTAGGTCGGTGGCCCCGACGATACCAATCCCGGTATCCAAGAAAAGGAGAATCCAAATGGGTTCAGTACAGCAAGTAAGTAATGACCAACTAGCAAAGGAGAGCACCACTATGGAGGACAAGTGGGCACATATAACATTCACCCTCGCAATCTCAGGGTCGAAGACATGGACAGACCAAGAAGCAGTCAACACTGTGCTTGACACCAAGTTGTCAAAACAGCTTGCACTGCCTAATGCAGCAATCCGTGTAATCGACGGAGGTCAACGAGATGGTGTTGATGCGATGGTTCGTATTTGGGCATCACAGCGTGACAACGTTGAGATCTCATCGTACGCACCACGTTGGAACAAGCATCCTCAGGGTGCAGTGTCCAAGCGTAACTGGTCAATGGTCAACGATGCGGACGCAGTGATTGTGTTCGACTCGCAACTCAACGAGAACGACTTCCTGTGCACAGATCTACACCGTGCAGCAGTCAAGACCGAAACACCAGTTGCTTACTACCGTCCAGCGGAACAACAATAGAAAGGAAACAACCACATGACAGTATTGGATTGTGGGCACGAAAAAGTTGGCGGTTACCACGTCAAAATGGTTAACCGTCATTCAACATGGGTACGGACGTACTGTGCCAGTTGTAGTTGTGCCATCACCAGCAACCCTCATCGTTATGCACACATAGTCAAGTGGGCAAGCTTTCAGGAAAGACCGGGGCCAGATGGATCATTCAGAGAACGAATCATATTCGGACCTGAATGGGTATATGGACCAGCATACAAAAGAAAGTAATCACTATCAGGTTTGTCGATATTTCGGCGGAGCCAGTAGTGACCGCCGAAATATCGACAAACAGAAAGAAAAGAGAAAATGAGAAGAGAAGAAGAAAAAATAGAATGGAGTGTAGAAGGTCAGATGCTACACAGAATAGCTAAGAGAAAAGAAAGGGAACGAGTGGAAAAGCTCAGAAGTGAAGAAGTCACTATGACTAGATACGAATTGGAGCGAGATTACATGCCGATTCTTAGATCAGCTAGCACATGCAGTCATAAAAACGTATGGAGGGAAGTGATGTACCGAGTTGAACGTCACGATAAAACGTATTGTGCCGGATGTATCGACGAAATGGTCGCAATAGGTGATGAACCAGATCTTGAATGGATAGAAGGGATAGCGTAATGAAGGTTAAATCAATACTGTGTCCAAAGTGTGAAGTTTACACACAAGGAAAATACCGAGGGCGGAAACGTACTGGCGATATGGTCTACAAGTCATACCGTGGTACGTGCGGTCATCTGATTACTGATGGCGGTAAGTTCTCGAAAAGTGACGACATAAAAGTCACAGAAACTAAAGAGTGGACACCAGTTCAGACATCAGACGATCAAGTTGAAGCAGCATATGGATTTAATTCTGCGGAGATCGCAATCTTGAACGGGACCAGCTTGACAATTGAATCAGTACGTGAAACACAGCCGCAATTCAGTGAGCGGTACACAAAAGAACTCCGGGGTAAAGGCCTCGAAGTAACAGAAATGGAGAGCCAAATGGCTGAATCAGAAACAACAGAAACAACGTGGGACGCAGTTCCAGCAGTTGAAGAAACCCAAACGATTACACCGAGCGAGCCAAGGATGGTTCCTGAAGCAGAGATCGGTGCAGTTGACCGTCAGCGAGCGATACTGGATGCGTTAATCAGCGAACTCGACAACACAGAGTACGACATGTCAGTTGACGTTCTCGATCAGGATGACCCACCGCTGGTCAGCCCAATCAGAGCAGCATCGACGAAACAACGACCCGGTGATTACGACATATTCGCTTGGGCCAACATCGTACCGAAGTACCACCCGGAGATCGTGAAGAACGAATTTCTCGCAGAGCAAGCAGCGAGCCGTTCTTACCCATTCCTCGGTAGGGCTGATGCAATGATCCGTCGCATTGTCACCAAGAACTCATCAGTGCCTCGCAACGAACGAGCTTGGGCCGACGACCGATTGAGCTTCACCCTCGACATGCAGATAGGAGGCACCGAACGAGCAGTTGAGTTCCACTGCCGTCGAGATCACGATGACAAAGGATTCATGCGCCTATTCAAGATCGGAATCTTCAAGGAAGACTTTAACCTCGATGACCGCACAGGATCTGAGGATTCATTGTATGGCCGCATCAACAAAGCGAAGGGCCGCCTCTGGTTCCTCGAACAACAGGAAGGAGATGACGGAGTGCTAGCTGGCAACAGCGACCATGTACTCCCCGTGGACGAATCACCGTTCTAACCCCATCAGGGCCGGTCGCAGCAGACCGGTCGGGGAAGCCCAATGGGGGTCAGGGGAAACTCTGGCCCCCATTCACTATCAGAAAGGTTGCCAGTGCGTAAGACCACTGGTGTGGCGCTGACACTGACAAGTATCGGTGTCACACTGTTACTCCTATCCACAGGGGTGAACAGCAACAGCGAATTACAGGTTACAAGAGTAATTGATGGCGATACTGTTGTCGGTTACATAGATGGAGAGCAAGAGACAGTGCGTCTTATCGGGGTGGATGCCCCGGAAATTGGCGCTTGTTATGCGTTACAAGCAAAGAAAATGCTGGCTCACATGACATTAGGTAATACGTTGAAGGTAGAGACAGAACGAGATAAACGTGATAACTATGGACGTTTGTTGTTGAATATTTACCGTGACGATGGAAGATTAATTAATGAAGTGTTAGTTAGTGAGGGTGTTGCTGTTCAAATGGCAGTAGCACCTAATCATAAACATATCAACACGTTGCATAAGGCCGAAGTTGAGGCTTCACGCTATGGACTAGGCCTTCATAGCAGGTGTTGAGACAGGCATAAGAGACTGAAAGTAGGCGAGCAATACAAGCCGAAAGGTCATTGTGCCAAGCGAGCAGGGTGGTTCCTCCCTCCCACCCTGTTCGCTAAATTCACTATCAGAATCAAATTGGGCATAGCTAAGAGCATAGAAAGGGTAGTCGTATGACTATTGATGATTGTATTAACCGTCCGTTACTTACTGCTGAGGTTATTGGTATGTCGTTGACGAGGCGTATTAACGAGTTGATGAATGCGTCAGTGTCGTGGTTAGAAGGCGTTAGTGATGATAGGCGTATGAGTGAGGCTGAAGAGCTTGGTCATTCTGCGTTTTGGGTCATTATTAATGAGTTGCAGCAGTGGCGTAATCGTATTGATGATGATCTTGAAGAAATGTATGACGAGCAGTCGCAAGCTTTTCAGGAGCGTGTGAAGAGTCAGTCTATTCCGACTGAATTTGGTATTGATAGGGGTTATCCGTCGTATGAAATCTAGTAAGTGTAAGGGTCAACCGTCTGCTACTCAGTATGGGAATGGTTGCCGTTGTGCTTTATGTCGAGATGCTTGGCGTATGCACAGTATTGAGTTGCGTCAAAAGGAACGTAAAAAGTCAGGAGGTACCAAGCGTGACACTCCAGTGGTGGAACATGATGCATTTACTAGAGAGCAAATCTTGCGTGCGAGAGGGATGATGTGAATCTGTGGTTAGTGATTTGGCGGATTTTAGATTTTACTGCTATTAACCATGAGCCACCGGAGCCTGTTGCACCTATTGTCTGTGAGTATTTTGTGGATGATTGTGTGGATGCGTTAGGAATTGCGTGGTGTGAGTCGTTGCATAATCCTCGTGCATATAACGGGAAAGATCATGGTTTATTCCAAATTAATAAGTATTTTTGGTATAATGTGTTCAAGGATAAGTGGGCTGATCGGTTTGAAATTGAACAATCAACTCGATTTGCGTTTTATATCGTTGAAAATACCGAGGCGAAATGGCGTCTTTGGACGTGTGGTCGCTATTAGAACGTGGCTAATCGGATGTTTGTAACCTGATTAGCTGCAAGAAAGGGAGAGGGGGCGTCGTTCCCATAAACAAAGCCCTCTCTCCCGAAGATCCCAAATAAAGGAGAAATAAATGTCACATAGGATGACAGCGTTAGATGCCAAGCACGCTTTATATGCGAAAACGCCTTGGCATAGGTTAGGGAATGTTGGACCTATCGACTGGGAGGATGCGAGAGATGCATTCGACTGGTGTGAAGTTCAGCGTCACCCGATACATATTGAGCATGATGAGATAGGTGTAATTCTTGAAGGCAGAAATGTCTTAAAGATGGTCAATTATCCACATGCTTATGCCGAAGTAAGTGACCGGTATCAGATAGTTCAACATCGGTTTATGATTGATGATTTAACTGGATTGCTTATCGACACTGGGTTAGTAGAAACTATTGAATCAGTTGGTACCTATGACAATGGTGCTGTTGGTTATGTGTCTTTGAAGTTTAAAGATGACATAGTTATTCCGGGTTGGTCGAAAGTCGAATCAATATTTAATATCGGCAATGGACATGACCGTTTGGTTCCGTTGATTGCTACTCAGTCAGCTACTGCAACTGTATGTGCCAATACATTTAAGTGGAACATCTTAGATAAAGAAGCTGTCTTTAAGTTTAAGAAAATGGGTGACCCACAGGGCATGATGCAAGAAGCTGTTGAGCAATTGTGTGCAGGTTATGAACGTCATAAAGATTACGCTGCACAGATTGAAAGAATGGCTAACCAAATGTTTGTCGATCAGCAGTGGGATAATTTGGTTAAGGATCTCATTGGACCTCGACCACTGAATATGGATCATTCGTTAACTCCTCAGGGTTTCCATAATCAGTTGACTCGTTGGGTAAACACTAAAAGAAATCTTGATAATAGGTTTTATAAAGATGAAGATATATCTGGTGTGCGTAACACTAGATGGGGTGCGCTCATGGCTGTGCAAGCATGGGAGCAAAAAGATAAATCACTTAAAGGTGTTAAGAGCAGCCTTGAACGTAATCGTAGGCATCAAGCCAACGTCATGTTCGGAAAGCTGCCGATGACAGAAAAGGCTGCCAAGATTTTGGTAGTCGGTTAAAGAACTCATTAAAAAGGAGAAAAAATGAGTATTGAAGCAACAGTAGAAATAGATACACGGGATTTTGCTAATGACGGCAATTTCTGTGACATCGTGGGTGACATCTGCGCTGATGTGATCCGAGACAGTGGTGAAGTGCAAAACATTGTCAATGAAGCACTTGAAAATGATATTGGTTACTACATAGAGCAACACATGGAGGGCAGTTCAGTGTTAGACCCTAATGATGATGACTTCATTAACGCCGTAGCTAAAGCCATATTGAATATGGCACGTAGCTATGTCGGAGAATGAGGGAAAGCAGCAACGTGATATTGGGATGGCACGGGCAGAGTTAGGTGCCCGTCCATCCCAAAAGCTTGCTGCTAAACATGCAATAGCTAAGGTATGTCGGACAACAGCGCCGCATAACTCGTGGACTACTGACGAAGTTCATGCTGTTTTAGAGAGTATGAATGTCAAATTAGATAATGCTCGAATGCTTGGTCCGTTGATGAAACGAGCACAGAAGGCTGGTTTGATTGAGCCTGTTGTGTGTGATGCGTGTCATCGTCAAGAGACTAGGTTGTCTCGACGTAAGAAACGTCATGCTGGTCCGCAGTATTTGTGGCGCACGACTCCTGAATATTATTACGAGTATTGGAAAGAGTAATGGAATACTTTTGTATAGATCCACCCGATGATCCGTATGCAGATTTGAGTGATGAAGAATATGAAGAAATGCTCGAAGCTATCGAGGTTGCTGAATCAGCTTATTGGGATCGCCGCATTGATGAGGCCAGAGGGAACTGATAAACTGGGCTTAGAAATGGAGAATGATGCAATACGAAACGGGTCCGGCTGCGTCTGTGCTATCACGGTACATTCGTTACCCGGAGAACAAGCCGACTGCTGATGGTTCTTTTCTAAGGGTTTCTAATATCACGACGTGTGATCGGAAACAAATGTTAGATGGAATGCAGATGCGTCGAATAGATGCTGGTCCTAATGCGATTAATGGGTTTGTTGCTAGAGAAATTGGTAACACCATGCATGAACATATCCAAGCAGCGTTTAAAGAGTTTGTTCATAACTTCGAGTCTGAAGTTGAGGTCAGTATCCCTGATTGTTTAACGTCTGGTCATGCTGACGGTGTTTATTATGCGTCGCATAGCAACCCAAGCAGAAGTGAAGGAACTGTTTTAGAAATAAAAACAATGCGTAACTATGGGTTTCGCAAAGCAAGAAACGAAGGGCCAAAAGAAGAGCACTTGTTTCAAGCGTGTGCGTATGCCTTAGGTTTAGGTGTAACTAAAGTGCATTTAGTTTATGTGTGCAGTGACGCTACGCCTTCTCGTTGGAAAGATAGTGCTCGTGCAGGAGATATGATTGAGTGGTTGTACGACATTCACGAATCATTTGATGAAAGTGAAACGTCGCTACTAGTAGCTACAACATATTTCTTAGAGCAACATGCGCTAACCGCGAAAGCATTCCTTGAAACAGGAAGATTGCCGGAAGGTTTGATGTCGTATTGGCCGACAGAGATTCCTTGGGAATGTGATTACTGTCCGTACTACGACATCTGTGAGCAGCAAGGAGATATCGACATAGTTGATGTCATAAAAATAAAGGAGGCTGATGATGAGTCAGTTAAGTAAATTAGCCACACCATTCCCAGATAGGTTCGTGGAAACTAAGCCGGGTAAATTCGCAGCAGCGTATGTGCCTCATGGAATAGTGACACAGTTCCTCTTAGGGATATTAGGAGCTTATGATTTTCATATTGATGATGTTGTTAGGGACGCTGATGGTACTCTTACTGGTTGCCTCTGCACTCTTACTGTTGAGATTGATGGACGAGTTACCACGATTCAAGAAGTCGGTGAGTGTGAAAACCCGAACAACTGGAAGACAGATGGAGCACGTTTGAAAGCGTGTGCATCTGACGGAATAAAAAGATGTGCTATGAGGATCGGGCTTGGCCTGCATCTTTGGCATAAACATGATGGGAACTATGTTCTCGCAAACATTCTCGAAGAAAGAGAGAAAGAGGAATAATGGATATATCTATTGCTGGAAACATCGGACAAGATCCTGTGTTGCGATACGGAGCAAGTGGTAAAGCGTTTACTACTTTGTCTGTAGCTGTAACAACTGGGCGTGACGATACAAAAGAAACCCATTGGTTTGATGTCAAGTGCTTTGACGAGTTGGCTGAAAACATGGCGGAACTTAGCAAAGGGCAGCGTGTCATTGTTAAAGGACGCATGAAGCAAGACAAATGGGAAGACAAAGAAACAGGGCAGAATCGTTCTAAGTTCTGTGTCTATGCTGATGAAGGTGGCCCATCTCTTAGGTGGAATCCCCGTGAAGGAGGTAGCTCATCAAGTGATAAGGTTGCAGCAGAGACAGTACAAAGGGGCTTCGAAGACGACACAAGGCCCTTTTAATGAGTGATGAAGAATTTCCAGAATCTGTAGTGGTTCCTATCTTGAATGAAGAGTTGGGGATAGTAACCGTAGTTGCACCTAAAGATTGGATTAATAAGGTGGAACTTCATGCGTTAAAAATCATTGATGCTTTCGAGCAACACCCGGCTGGGGCAATGATGGATAAGAACAACCAGATGATGCAAGCAATGTCGTTTCTAATACAGAACGCTTGCAATGAATACTTGTATCACAACGATGATGTGATCCCTCCTGACATTGCATGAGCAAAGCCAAGCAAAAGGGGACGGCGTGGGAGACTGAGTGCGCTCGGTTTCTCACGTCGTACATCAAACAAAAATTTAATAGGCTTCCGTTAGTCGGCAATAAAGATGTTGGCGATATAAGAAGCGAAGCTTTTCCTGATTTTGTTTTTGAATGCAAAAATAGGAAGGACGCATTGTCATCATTATCAGAAATAATGCGTGAGACTGAGCAAGAAAGAGTTAATGCCGACGCTAAGTTTGGTGTAGCTCTAGTTAAACGCAGGAATTTCGGGACAGGTGGTGCATATGCAATTATGGAACTACACACTTTTGCTCAACTAATAAAAGAAAGGTTAGAAAATGAGCGAATTAATGCGACTGGAGGCACAACGAGCTTCTATTGAGTGGAAAGATATGCGGACAATGCTTAACGATTGGTGGGCAATCACTGATCCAAAGCCGATGACTCCTCCACGAGATATAAAAAAGGTAGTTCAGCGTGCTGTTGATGCCGGATGGGGACTCGATGAATGTTATAGGGCGCTTGCTGTTACGTGGGCTTTTACTGATCGAGCTTTTGAAACAGCTTTGCGTCGTGTTAAAGACGAGAGTTCCTCGAATATTGGCAGAACCGGAGAGCGAATATTGCAACTACGAAAGGAAAGAAATGAGCGCAACGGTACACATTAATACTCCACAGGATGACTTAGTTCATATAGTTATTGACCATCCAAGTGGGAAACCAAGTTCGGAATGTTGGATAACCAACGACGGGCAAGCACATTATGACTTTAAAGAAGCGCAAGCTCGAATGCGAAAGCTAAGGAAAGAAGAAGACAACGTGATCCAATTATTTGGAGATGACGAATGACAGAAGATCAAGCAGATGAGATTTTGTTTTTGATGTCTCAACTGTGGTGGTCAGGTCATCCACCTCCAGATGGGGCATTGTCGCTGTGGCATACATCGTTGACGCATCTTGAAAGAGATGCAGCGATTGAGTGTGTGCATGAATTAGCAGGAGAAAAACCTTATTGGCCTGCAATATCTGATTTCCGTTCTCACTATACTGCTAGGGTCAGAAGGAAACAGGGCGAAGTTAAACCTGTAGCTATAGAAAGAGAGTATCTTCCTAAGGAAGAGAACGTTAAAAGGTTACGAGAGTTACGTGAATCGTTAAGGGCAAACCGGTAGTGCATAACCGGTTGGGATGCTGGAGGATGTTTTCTCCTTTCTGCCTCCAGCATCCTGCCCTAATCCTCACTTAGCGTGGTATAATCTGTTTGACATCGTGATTGGAGATAACGATGGACGTTCAAGTTCAAAAAGCACCTGCTCGAATCGGCGCTGGACTAAGTGTTCAAGGGTACGCCGTTATTTGCGACAGCCAAATACGTGACTGGTATAGAAATAAAGAAGAAGCCGAGCGTATAGCCAGCATCTTTAAAGACGAATCAACAAACCCAGAAGATTACTAATGTACGTCGATGATCTCGGCCACATCCGTTGGGAGAAAGCCGACTTCAAAAAGCACGGGACATTAGCTAAGTATCTAATCGGGGAATGCCGATGTCACAAATGTAAGAAAAGAATCTTAGCGCCAGACGCAGAGATTCCACTTAGGCCTAAAGATTAAACGACTTCGGGTCGATCTTGCGCCAAAGCTAATCTTTCTCTGCAATACGAACGACATCGAGTGCATTGAAGAGTCTGATATACCATCGTTCGAGTTCTTCTTTTGCCTCGTTTTTGTAGCTTGTTGCTACCGCATGTAGGACACGCATAAGAAGTTCCATCAATAACGTTTTTGTTGGGATGGTTAGTAGCCCACGGTCGTAACCGTTCGTAAACATCGACAAGCAAATCAACATCTTGTTTCGCATACTTCTTCATTAGCTTCCAAGCTTTTGGATCGCCCTTCATGCAGCCTTCCCATGTTTGGAATCCACCAGTTACCTCTTTCGCTCCAAGACCTAGATGCTCGCCTAAATGTCCAAGCCTGTTGCTGTTGAATTTGAAATGACGGCGAGCCAGTTTCAAAGTATCTACTGTTTGGTAATGGCTAGGTGGACCAAAGTTATGAAACACGAACCGTGCGTTAGCTTTCTTAATATCGAAAGCATCGGAGTTGTGGCCGATCACTATGTCCGCTTCGTCTAACAGTTGCCAGAGTTTATGTACAACATCGAAATCGTTTTCAGGTTCCGTTTTGTACAAATCAAAATCGTCTAGCGAAACAACTTTGGTGGACTTTTGGTCTTCCCATTTGTATGAAAAACAAATGATGTACCACTCGTTGACGTGTTGGATAACGTCTTGTTGCCATTGTCCCCATACATACGACAAGTTGGGTGCTGTTTCTATATCAAAGAACAGAACCTTAGCCATGTGCCCCCCGTCAGGATGGAACAGTTAATAACCTAACCATTAGGGTACCTTCCCACCAGCTTCCGTCATCGGATAGGCGTTCAGGTGTCATCTCTAAGCGTTCTATTGTCACGTTGTCTGTACGTTTACCTTCTTTATAGGTAATAGCAGCGCCGTTTTCCATCAGAGTACGCAAGTTTTCAAAGGTTTCTTTTACAAGAAGAGCAGGCCGGGGTTTACCAGAGCCTCGGCTAGTAAGAACATCACGCCGGAATATGAGAGGCAAAATAATTTCGTCGATGCGTCGGGGTACAGCGACAGCAGTAAGTTGCCAGTCATGACAGATCGGGGTAGTGGTTGGGTCTGCTGAACCACGTTCGAGTTGGACTTTTAAATCATAAGAGATTGCAGTATTAACTCCATCGCTAAACGTGAACGTTTCTGGTACACCTGTTTGGAGTGTGCCAGTGGTGTCTGGTATAGCGGCAGATGTTTGCGCTCCGTTGGTAGCGACAAGTCGTATTTTCCCTACTGGGTCAGTTGTAGCTGCACCAAGCGTGTAAGGAGTTGAAGCTGTGTATCCAGTTGTTGTTCGGTATGCTGTTTTAGCTCGTTCG
>MDTE01119139.1_pt1 | contig 10949 bp, 6 predicted proteins | sample 811231 | NCBI WGS metagenome assembly MDTE01 (sample SAMN05326651, study PRJNA326480) | marine metagenome | isolation source: seawater | place: Indian Ocean: Red Sea | collected 2010 | reverse complement strand
ATTTCTTTATATCCAGCTAATCTTTGCTTCATTCTCATATATTCAATTAATCTTTGAAATAGCATCCACCCCTTTTCGTGCCAGAATACTGAGCCTGGGCTTTCCTCTCTAAAATGAAATAGATCCATTTCTCTGCCAAGTTTTCTATGATCCCGTTTTTCAGCTTCTTTAAGACGATGTAAATATTCATCTAATTCCTTTTTTGAACTCCAACAAGTTCCGTAAATTCTTTGTAACATTTCATTATTAGAGTCTCCTCTCCAATAAGCTCCTGAAACTTTGGTTAATTTAAAAGCTTTACCTATTTTACTTGATGATGCCAAATGTGGACCTCTACACAAATCGTGCCAAGTTTCTCCATGGTGATAAACTGAAAGTTCTTCACCTTTCGGAATACTTTGAATTATCTCTGCTTTGTATTTTTCACCTATTTTTTTAAAGTGATCAATTGCTTTATCTCTCTCCCAAACTTCTCTTCTTGTTTTTACATCCTTGTCAATTATTTCAGACATTTTGACCTCAATTTTTTTTAAATCTTCGCTTGTAAAAGGTTCTTTTCTTGCAAAGTCATAATAAAATCCATTTTCAATAACAGGTCCAATGGTTACCTGAGTTCCGGGAAATAGTTCTTGGACTGCCATAGCCATAATGTGTGCAGCGTCGTGTCTAATGACTTCTAATCCCTCTTTATCCTTTGAAGTAATAATTCTAACCTTGCAGTCTTTTTCAATTATAAAGCTCAGATCTTTTAAGGAACCATCTACCTCCATAATCAATGCTGCTTTTTCTAAGGATTTACTAATTTTTTTTGTAAGATCAAAACCACTTATTGGTTTTGTGAATGGAATTTTTTTTCCGTCTAATAATTGTATTTCTGGCATTAATTATATATTTAGCAATTTTTTATACTCTCTTAAAGTTGAATCACACATTGCTTCAACATCATATTTTTTTGTAATGTTTTTTCTACCTTCGTTTCCTATAAAATTCAACGAGTCATCATCTAATTCACTTATCGCATTTAAGGTTTTAGCAAGTTGACGAGGGTCATCATGTTTGTAAAGAAAACCAGATTTTCCCTTAATAATTGTTTCTTTTGAGCCCCCTAGATCACTTGCTACTATAGGTTTTTCCATCGCCTGGGCTTCGATAGCTACCCTTCCAAAAGACTCTGGTTCGACTGAAGCAGAGACAACAACATCTGCTAGTGAATAAGCTATAGGCATTTCTTTACAATGTTCAATAAATTTAATTTTATTATTTAAACGATATCTAATGGCCAAATTTAAAAGTTTTTTTTTATAAACTTTTCTACCTTGGTCAGAACCTAAAAAAATTACTTGGAAATTAGTCTTATTATAATCTTCTATAAGTATATTGAGCGCTTCTATTAATATTTCTTGACCTTTCCAGTAGGTTAGCCTGCCAGGCATTAGTATAGTAAAATCATTTGGTGACAATCCCCACTCTTCTTTCGTTTTTTCTTGTTTTAATATTGAAATGTTCTTTTTATTAAAATATTCAAGATTGATGCCTCTAAAAATAACTCTTAATTTTTTTTTTTTATCTAAGTATTCATTATAGTTTTCATTTATATGACTAAAAATAAAATTTGATCCAGCTATTGTTAATTTTGATCTTAACATTACACTATTGTAAAATTTTTTTAATTTACTTTTGTAATTATAAGTACCATGAAATGTAGTAACAAATTTTCTCCTTGTTAACAGACAGGCTATATAGCATGACCAAGCAGGGGCTCTACTTCTTGCATGTATGATATTTATATTATTTATCAAAATTAGAAGGGATAATATGATTGTATTAAATAAAATTAAAAATGGATTTTTAGAATGCACAGGTAATCTAAATATTTTGACTTTATTTTTTTTTACATATTTTAATAAAGCTCCTCCTGATGTTGCTATATAAGATAGGCAATTCTTTTCAGAAAGATAATGTGCAATGTCATAACATCCTGTCTCCGCCCCGCCATAGCCTAATTTAGGAATTACTTGTAGAACTTTTATTTTAGAAGTCATGTTTATTGTTATATATTATAAAAATAAACTTATAAATTTATATGAAAAAATATAAGTATATTAAAATTTCACGGTCCAAAAAACTTAGATATATAGACAATTATTTCGATAAAAAACTCTATATTATTTTTCTCCCAGGGTTCATGTCTGATATTGAAGGAAAAAAACCTCATTTTTTTAAAAGTTTTGCCAAAAAAAATAAATTAGGTTTTTTAACTCTAGAATACTTGGGTCATGGTAAATCGTCAGGAGAATTCACTAAAGGGAATATTAGCCTTTGGACAAATAACGTGAAATATTTGATAAAAAAAATAGTAAGAAAAAATAATTTTATATTAATTGGATCAAGTATGGGGGCCTGGATAGGTTTAAACCAATTTAGATATTTTAAAAATCAAATAAAAGGATTTATAGGAATAGGTTCAGCTCCAGAATTTTTAACAAGACTAATGTGGAATAAATTTCCACAAAAAATTAAACAGGAAATTACAAAAAAAGGTATTACTACAATTGAAACAGGGCAATATAAATATCCGATTACTCTGCAGTTGATAAAAGATGGAAGAAAAAATAAAGTTTTATCGAAAAAAATTTATCTTAAAATTCAAGTAGCTATGTTTCATGGAAAAAAGGATGAAGTAGTTCCAGTAATATATTCAAAAAGAGTTTTAAAAATGTTTAAAAGAGCAAATAAAAAATTATTTATAATTAAAAAAGGGGATCATAGTTTATCAAGCTCCGAATCACTGAATTTAATAAAAAAGCATTTAATAAGAATTATTAAAAATATCAATTAAACCTTTTTTATATGAAGGGTATTTTAATTTTAAACGCAGTTTTCTTTTCATATTCTTGTTACTCACCTTCTTCGAGTCCTTGTAGAATTCTTTAATCATTTTATTTTTAAAATTTAATATAGAAATTGCATTTAAAGATTTAATCTTTAAAAGTTTTGCTACAAAAAAAGCTACTTCTTTATTTGTTGCGGGTAAATCATCTGCAGCGTTGAGTATCATTGATTTTTTTTTAGAATAAAACATCTTTTTAATAATTATTGCTAGATCTTCAACTCTAATTCTAGAAAAAAATTTTTCCTCTTTTACATAGACTTTTTTCTTTTTTATCTTTTTAATAACATTGTTTTCTTTTGAATAAATACCCGAAACTCTAAGTATATTTATGTCTTGATTAGTTTTATTTCTAAAAGTTTTCCACTTATTCTCAGCTACTATTCTCCTAATTCCAAATTGAGTCTGTCCTTTTAATTTTGAATTTTCGGTAACCCATTTTCCATCATGATTACCATAAACACTAGTTGCTGATAAATATATTAATTTCTTAAACTTTATATCTTTTAAAGTCTTACTAAATTTTTTTAAAACTATGTCGTTTCTTCCTTGTGGAGGAATTGAAATTAAAATATATTCAGATTTTTCTAAGGGTTTTATTAAACTTTTGTCGTAACTATTATTTTTAAATTTAAATGATCTGTATTTTTTTTTGTTAAAATAAATATCGCGAGTTTTAGAGGTATTGGTTGTAAAAAAATTGAAATTTACTTTAGCTTTAATTAATTCTTTTAAAAAATATTTAGCACTTTGGCCAAATCCGAAAAAAAAGAATGTAACTTTTTTTTTCATCAAGCTGATTTAAATTTTGATTCTTTCAATGTAATAGGATTTTCTAACTTATCTAACATTTCTATTGGACATATTTGGATAAAATTTTGTAACTCTTTTTCAAAATTAGATAAAATCTTTTTTGCAACTTTTGAATTTGTTTCCGTAAAGAATTGTTCCAATTTATCTTTTAAATATTTTTTCCAATAACCTGTTTCTATAGGCTGCCATATAATCGAGTTCGGATTGGCAAAATTTACAAAATCGTTTTTTTCGTCATAAACGAAAGCCATTCCCCCTGTCATTCCTGCACCAAAATTATCTCCCACTTTACCTAAAATAATTGCCATACCGCCAGTCATGTATTCGCATCCATGTGCTCCACAACCCTCGACTATTGCTAAACCTCCAGAATTTCTTACAGCAAATCTTTCACCAGCTTGTCCAGATGCAAATAATTTACCTGACGTTGCGCCATAAAGCACTGTATTACCAATAATAGTATTCTCATTTGATATAAATTTACTCTTTAGAGAAGGGCGTACAATTATAGATCCACCTGACAATCCTTTTCCCACATAATCATTGGCATCTCCTTCTACCAAAAGTTTTACACCGGTTGTTAAGAAAGCTCCAAGAGACTGACCCGCGGATCCATTGAGTTTGATCGTGATTGTATCTGGTTCAAGTTTTTGATTTAAAAATTTTTTGTATACATAATGGGATAATCTTGTTCCAACTGATCTTAAAGTATTTTCAATATTATAGCTAAATTGATTTTTTTTTGAAATTTCAATTTTATCCTTGATATCTGACCAAATTTTTTCGTCTAAAGTATCTGGAACTTCATTAATAATTTTATTTTTACAATATCTTAAATTTTCGCCTGGATCAGCTTGAACCAAAAGGGGGTTTAAATCCAAATCGTCTAAATTTGGAGCTCCCTTATTAATTTGTGATAGTAAGTCTGTTCTGCCTATGATTTCATTGATAGCCCTATACCCTAAGGATGCTAAAATCTCTCTTACTTCCATCGCAACAAAAGTGAAAAGATTGACTACTTTTTCTGGAGTGCCAGTAAATTTGTCTCTTAATGTTTTATCTTGGCTGCAAACCCCAACAGGACAAGTATTTGAATGACACTGTCTAACCATGATGCATCCCATAGCTACTAGGGATGACGTACCCATCCCATATTCCTCTGCCCCCATCATCGCTGCTATTATTACGTCTCTTCCAGTTTTTAATCCACCATCAGTTTTAAGCGTAATTTTATGTCTTAAATTATTTAAAGTTAAAATTTGATTAGCTTCTGTCAATCCCATCTCCCAAGGTATTCCTGCATATTTAATGCTAGTTTGAGGACTAGCGCCTGTCCCTCCAGAGTGTCCTGAAATTAAAATTATGTCAGCTTTAGCTTTCGCTACTCCTGCAGCAATAGTTCCTATTCCAGTTGAAGCTACAAGTTTTACACTAACTCTTGCTTTTGGATTAACTTGTTTTAAATCATAAATTAATTGTGCTAGATCCTCTATTGAATAAATATCATGATGAGGAGGAGGAGATATTAAAGTTACTCCTGGAGTAGAATATCTTAACCTTGCTATCTCATTTGTTACTTTAAAACCAGGTAGCTGCCCACCTTCGCCTGGCTTAGCACCTTGAGCCATTTTGATCTCAATTTCATTTGAGTTATTTAAATAATCAATGGTAACTCCAAATCTAGCAGAAGCAATTTGTTTAACTCTTGAGTTAGCCGAATCACCGTTAGAAAGTATTTTGAATCTTTTTGGGTCTTCTCCTCCCTCTCCACTACAAGATGCTCCCTTAATTCTATTCATGCCCTTAGCTAACACTTCATGGGCTTCAGCTGATAATGCTCCATGTGACATGCTCCCACTTCCAAAACGCTTTAATATTTCTTCTATTGGTTCGACTTCTTTGATATCAATAGACTCTCTTTTGCTTTTAAATTGCAACAAATCTCTTAAGTTGATCGGTGGTAAACCATTTATACCAGAAGAATACTTTCGATAAAGTTCGTACGAACCTTTTCCAACTGCGCTTTGAAGTAAGTGTATTAAATTTCCCTGGTGTTGATGTTCTTCTCCGCTTTTCCTATATCTGTAAAGCCCTCCGATTGGCAATGTAAAATTATGTAGTTTAGATGATTTAATGTGTAACTCTTTTATTTTTTTTTCAATTCCGATTATTCCTATTCCAGATATCCTTGAAGACATTCCAGGAAAATAATCTGACACAATACCTCTGCTTAATCCTACAGCCTCGAAGTTACAGCCACCTCTGTAAGAACTGATTACTGAAATTCCCATTTTTGACATGATTTTTAATAATCCAGCATCAATTGATTTTTTAAACTTTTTGATACAACTTTCAAAATCAGACTTGCCAAAAAGCTTTTTTTCGAATCTTTGATGAATACTATCGATTGCTAAATAAGGATTAATTGTAGTAGCTCCAACTCCAATTAATACTGCAAACGAGTGTGTGTCCAATACATCTGAACATTCAACGTTTAATGAACAGTACCCTCTAAGTCCATTTTTAATTAAATGTGAGTGCACTGCCCCAACTACAAGGATACTTGGTATACTTGCTCTTAAATTAGAAATATTTTTATCTGTTAGTATTAATGTTGTGCTTCCCTCTCTAACTGCAGTTTCACACTCAACTCTTATTTGTTCAATTCTATCTTTTAAAGAAGAACTAAGTTCAAAAGTACAATCTATTTCTTTTATTTTTTTTGAAAAAATTTTTTTGAATTTTTTTAATTGAGAATTTGTAAGTACTGGACTATCTAATACAAAAATATCATCTTCCGTCAAATTGTCGAAATCAAGTATATTTCCTAGATTTCCAAATCTTGTTTTAAGACTCATAACCTTATTTTCTCTTAATGAGTCAATTGGAGGATTTGTAACTTGACTGAAATTCTGTCTGAAATAATGTGAAACAGGTCTATAATGACTAGACAACACTGCAACTGGGGTATCATCTCCCATAGATCCTGAAGCCTCTTTTCCTTCTTCGGCCATTGGATGTAAAATTAATTCTAAATCTTCTATACTTAATCCAGATAAATACTGTCTTTTTTTGAGTTCCTCTCCTGAATAATTTGCTTTTTCATTTTCAGAAGCAATTTTTTTATCTAGGTCTATAATTTGTTTATTATATTTTTTATAATCTTTTGCTAAAAGATCTTTTATTTCTTTATCCTTAAAAAGTTTGCCTTTTTTTAAATCTATTGCAATTATTTGACCAGGTCCAAGTTTTCCTTTTTCGATTATATTTTCTTCTGGGATCTTTATCATTCCTGACTCGGAACCTGCAAAAAATAAATCGTCTGAAGTAATAGTATATCTTAGCGGTCTTAATCCATTTCTATCAGTTGAAGCTAAGACCCACTTGGCATCTGTAGCACAAATTGCTGAGGGACCATCCCAAGGTTCAATTGTGCTATTTAAAAAATTAAATAAATCTTGATGATTTTTAGGAACTGTCTTACTTCTTTTAGACCACGCATCTGGTATCATCATAAGTTTGATTAATGGAGCCAGCTTTCCCGAATGAGTCAATAGTTCAAACACATTATCAAGAGCTCCGGAGTCAGATGTACTTCTAATAACTGGTTGTAAATTCTTCACATTTTTAAAGAGAGAACTTGACATATCTTGCTCATGAATTTTCATCCAGTTAATATTTCCCTTCAATGTATTTATTTCTCCATTATGAGCTAAAGTTCTGAAAGGTTGAGCTAGATCCCAACTAGGAAAAGTATTTGTAGAGTATCTTTGATGAAATATTGCAAACCTTGATGTTAACTTTTTGTCATTTAAATCTGGGTAAAATTCAGCCAACATTTCAGCCAGGAACATTCCTTTGTAGACTATTGATCTTGAGCTGAAAGAACATATATAAAAGTTTCTTAACTGATTTTCTCTTGCAAGTTTTTCTATTTTTTTTCTTGTTTCAAATAAATCTCTCTCTAAATCATTTGTTTTCAAAACCTCATTTTTTTTAAACATTACTTGAGCGATTTCAGGCCTGCTTCTCTCTGCAGTAGATCCCAAAACATTTGAATTAAAAGGAACTTGTCGCCATCCGTAAATATGGTAATTCTCTTCTAACAAGACGGACTCGATTATTTCTCTACATTTTTCCTGATCTGCATAATTGGTTCGCGGTAAAAATACCATCCCAACACAGATTCTTTTCGTTTCATCAGGTGTTTGGCCAGATGAAATTATTTTATCTTTGAAAAATTCTGGTGCTATTTCAATCTGGATACCGGCACCATCTCCAGATTTGCCATCAGCATCAACGGCACCTCTATGCCATATAGCTTTTAAAGCTTCAATTCCGTACTCAACAATTTTTCTAGATTTTTTTCCATTCGTTGTGGCTATCATTCCTACACCGCAAGCATCGTGTTCCATGCTTTCATTATAAGAATGACTCTTGCGCAACTTTTGTTTGTTCTTTTCGTATAAGTTCATATTTATGCAGCTATAATATTTTCTTTTGATTTATTTTTTAAATATTTTTCTATTTGAAAAGCGGCATCTCGGCCATCTCTTATAGCCCAAACCACCAAAGAAGCTCCTCTCACAATATCTCCTGCTGCAAATACCCCATCTAAATTTGTTTGCATTGAATCTAAATTGATTTTTATTGTACCCCACTTTGAAACAGCTAATTCTTTCGAGTTAAATAATTTTGGGATGTCTTCAGGGTCAAACCCTAGAGATTTAATTACAAGATCAGCAGAAATCGTAAATTCTGATCCTGGACTAATGACTGGTTTCTTTCTGCCAGATAAATCTGGTTCACCTAAGATCATTTTATTTACCTCGACTTTACTAATTTTTCCTTCACCTATGAATTCTTTTGGACTTGTTAACCAGATAAATTCTACTCCTTCTTCCTCAGCGTTTTTTACTTCTCTTACAGATCCAGGCATATTAGATCTATCCCTTCTATATAAACATTTCACTGATTTTGCTTTTTGTCTTACCGCAGTTCTAACACAATCCATTGCTGTATCACCTCCACCAATGACTACTACATCCTTCCCTTCTGCATTTAACGTTCCATCATCAAATAGTTTAACTTTATCTCCTAATCCTTTTTTGTTTGAGGCGGTTAGAAACTGCATTGCTGGAAAAATATTTTTTAGATTGTGGCCTGGTATATCTATCTCTCTAGCTTTGTAAACTCCTGTTGCTATTAAAACTGCATCGTGTTTGTCTCTTAATTGATCTAAGGATTTATCTCTTCCAACTTCAAAATTTTGTACAAACTTAATTCCACTTTCTTGTAAAAGCTTTGTTCTTCTTTCTACGACGAATTTTTCTAGTTTAAAATTGGGAATGCCATATATCAATAATCCTCCTGGTCTATCATACCTGTCATAAATTGTTACTTGATATCCTTTTTTTCTCAATTCTTCTGCGCAAGCCATCCCAGCAGGCCCAGCTCCAATTATCCCAACAGATTGTTTTAATTCTTTCTTTATTTTGATAGGTTTGACCCAACCTTTTTCCCAAGCGGTATCGGTAATGTATTTTTCTATTGATCCAATGGTTACAGTACCGTGACCTGATTGTTCAATAACGCAATTACCTTCGCACAATCTATCCTGGGGACAAATTCTTCCACAAACTTCAGGCATATTGTTTGTACTTTGAGAAAGTTCATACGCCTCTTGCATTCTTCCCTCAGCGGTTAGCTTGAGCCAATCAGGAATATTGTTACTAAGAGGACAATGAATTTGACAAAAAGGTACTCCACATTGTGAGCATCTGCTTGATTGTTCTTTAGCTTTTTCATTAATAAATTCGTTATAAATTTCTTGAAAATCTTGACTCCTTTCATAGGTATCTCTTTTAGGAGGAGTCTCCTTTTTTAAATTAACAAATTTTAACATGTCTTTACTCATTTGATCCCTTAAATAATAGAAAACTGGGGAATTTAACAGCTTATTTAGGTAAATATAGCTTACCTTTTATATTAAAAAACCCAATAAATAGCGATTTTCTTTTGCATACCTGATATGCAATATTCATTGTCATCAAATAAACATTATATTTGTTGATCAGTTAAAAATGATTGAAATTTTAATTCTTTCCATAGTTCAAGGTATAACGGAATTCATACCTGTGAGCTCATCATCACATTTAATTATATTGTCTAGTTTTGCTGAATTTGAAAATAATAATCTATCAATAGATGTTAATTTGCATTTGGGGTCTCTTCTGGCAGTAATTGTATTTTTTAAAAAGGAAATTATTGATTTTTCTCACAATAAAACATTATTGAAAAAGATAATAATTTCATCTTTACCAGTATTATTTTTAGGGTATTTTTTAATTCATTTTGATTTAATTAAATACGTAAGAAATATAGAAACTATTGCTTGGACAACATTAATCTTCGGAATATTACTTTATATTGCTGACAAGTCTAAAATAACTAAAAAAATAAAAAAAGATTTTACCTTTAAAAGTGCAATTATTATCGGTTTATTTCAAACATTATCTCTTATACCCGGAGTGAGCAGATCTGGTATTGTTATTACTGCTGCTAGAATGTCAAATTTCAATAGAGTTGATTCTGCTAAAATATCATTTCTTTTATCTATTCCAACTTTAAGTGTTGTAAGTATGTACGGAATAAAAAATGTGTTCACATCTGGTGAACTGAGCTTTTCGCTAATAAATATAACATCTATAATTTTATCTTTTATATTTTCTTTTTTAACCATAAAATATTTTTTAGAATTTGTAAAAAGGTTCAATCTTATATTCTTTGTTTTATATCGATGTATTTTAGGTATTTTATTGTTGTATATAGTTTATTTATAAGATTAGTGTCAATAATATTAAAAGAAACAATACAATTACAAAAAAAACTATAACAGCTTTTTGTAAAGATAGTTTAGAAAAAAATTTATAAAGAATCATTTAGTTAAAATTGATTGCATTTTCATTTTTATAAAACCGTCAACATTAATTGAAAATAATCTAAATCTATTGTCATAACGATAAACATCAAACAGAAGATACTTTAAGTTTTTTCTAACGGACACTAAATCCAATTCAATGTTTGTAAAGATAGCTTTTTTTCCTGGACATCTCATTCCAATAAAATATGAGGCTGCACATACTGCATCACAAAACATATTTCCATACATACGTTCAATTAAAAGAAATTTTGAAAATTTCTTGTTTTTTAAAAGTGTAATCTTAAATTTTTTGTTAAGGAAATT
>MDTE01030104.1_pt1 | contig 10949 bp, 6 predicted proteins | sample 811231 | NCBI WGS metagenome assembly MDTE01 (sample SAMN05326651, study PRJNA326480) | marine metagenome | isolation source: seawater | place: Indian Ocean: Red Sea | collected 2010 | reverse complement strand
GATTCCCCTTCGGCCCTATTGGCACCTCACCACGAAAAAGTGCTTTTTTTGTTCCTTGAGGTGCAGGCTAATAACTGTTTATCTGGTCGTCCGACCTTTGGTTTAACGGCCAATCACGTTCACAAATCACCGATGAAATGGACCCCCGGATTGGCGAAAGGGCATCCGGGGTGAGATAACGAACCGACGATTCTCCCGAACCGCAAACTGTTTTTCAGGTGCTCGGAATGTACCGGGCATCCCACATTACGTTATCCGTGTCGTCAGTTTTGGCGGTCTCTGAACTGGTTCGCATGTTTTATTGCAAGTCCGATCCCTCCTCCCTCCTACCCGGCGTTCGACACGTCAGATGTCGCCGTTGTCGTCGGGATCATCGCTGAAGTCGTAGCACATCGCGATGTTGTTCGCGCCGTCGCACAAGATCCGCGTCTCGTCCGCCTGCACGCTGCCCAGCCACACGGTGTGCCCAGTCACCGCGTAGAGGCACTCTGATTTCTTCACGTCGCCGCCGCCCGCCGCGTCGCCGCGCTCCTCTCCGTCCTCGTCGGCCGCCGAAAGATCGGGCGCGTTCCACACGCGCACCGTCCCGTCGTGCGCCCCCGAGACCACGTGCCGAGGATTCCCCGTGGAGATGGACACCACCGCCGCCGCGTGACCGATCATCTTAACCGCGAGCGACGGCGCGACTTTTCGCCCTTCGCCCGCTCGCTCGACGCGCCACGCGTACACCGCCCCCGTGCTGCTCCCGGTCAGGCACCCGCCCCTCGCGTGCGATACCGAACGCGTCACGCCGTCCTCGTGCGCCGTCCAGGCCCCGAGCGTCGCCCCGATCGTCGTCGTCGGGTTTAACGACGACGACGAGCCCGCGTCATCGTTCGCGACCAAAAAAGACCCGGCATCCAACGCGACGGCGCCTCCGTCCGCGGTGCCGGCGTACAAAATCCTCGCGTTCGGGTCCAGGGAGAGGCAAAGCGCCGCCTGACCCGTGGACCATTCCCCGAGGAGCTCCAACGTCTTGGTATCGTCCTCATCATCGTCCTCATCGTCCTCGTCGTCGCGAAGCCCCCATCGACGGATCTTCCCGTCGAGGCACGACGTCCACACGCATCCGCCGGGGACGTCGAACTCGGCACCCGTGACGACGTCCGGGTGCTCCGCGGCACCCACGCGCCGCAGCGTCTCGCCGTCCCTGGGGTGCGCCGGGTCGTCGACGTCCGCGCCGGGTGGGATTCGCCACGCGCAGAGTTTGCCGTCGCGGCCCCCCGACGCGACGAGCTTGCCGGCGATGGCTACAGCCGTCACCGCGCCCGCGTCGTAGAGGCCGAGGAGGGAGCGCTCGCCGAGTCCGCGGTCCTCGACCGCGCGCCAATCCCGCGAATGCGCGTCTTTACGCCGCGCCAAAAGGCGGCGCGCGCGTTGGCGGTACTCCAGACCGCCGAGTTCCTCGCAGTTGCACACCAGCACCGACCCGGCCGCGGTGCCCATGACCGCGTTGGGCCAGTCGAACGCGACGCGTCGTATCCAGTCGCTGGTGGACTCGTGCACCACCCTCGGTCGCAGCCCGCCCTGCGTCCACCTCGTCTCCATCGCCCGCGTGGCGCGCTCGGTCTGCTCTCTGAGGACGCGCGCGAACTCGCTCTCGAGGCTGGGCGTCTCGCGTCCTCCGCTGTTTTCGTCCCTCGCCGGGGGCTCCGGGGAGGCGCCGTCGTCGCGGGAGGAGGCCCTGATTGGAACGGGCGCGCGGCGGGATGCGCGCGCATGGATCCGCCGAGGCGCGCGGATGCATCGCGGCGGGTTAGCCCGCGGCCTCACGACCGCGTTCATCGGTGCTTTTGAGGCGGGAAACGTGGGTCGAGCGCACAAAGCCAGGTTGGCACCACGGCAAAATCGCGGGTTGTCACATCGCGACATTCTATTTGCCAGAAACAAATCTAACTGTTTGTATGTGTTCATCACTTGGGCGACTTAACCATAAACACATACATTCCCAACGGCGAGCTGTGAGGGGAACCCGTCGATCCAGCCGAACGCGTCCTCTCCGTTTGAATTTCCCATGACAACCGAACTTGTTCAAAAAAGTCCACGATCTGACCCGCGCTCGCGGACCCGCGCAGCTCTCAGAGCATCGTCGACGCGGTATCGTTCGGGTTCTATCCGGGATACACATCGACACACGATGAGCCCCAGGCCGAGACGCGCGGCGGCTCAGGCCGCGGCGGTGAGCCTCGCGGCGAACGTCGATGGGGACGCCGCCGACGACGGGGGCGGAGGAGCGTCGTGGGGAGGCAAAGGGCGGAGGACCGCGCGCGGGGCCGGGGCCGATCCCGGGGACGACAAGGAGAACGTGGAGAACGCGGACGACGACTCCGAAGACGACGTCGCGGCGCCCACCAGGCGCAGCGGCAGGGCGCGAAGGCCCGCCAACCGCCTGCGCGACTCCGACGAGGACGAGGACGACGATCGCGGCGCCGACGAGAACGACAACTTCGTGCGCCGATCGTCCCGAGCCGCCAAGCCCGTCGCCAGGCTCTCCCCGGAGTGGAAGCAGCACGTCAGCGACGACGACGACGAGCCCGAGGCGGAGGAGACCGACCCGGAGGGCGAGTACGTCGAGGAGGACGACGAGGAGGAGTCCACCGAGGAGGAGGAGGAGGAATCGGACGAAGAGATCGAGGGCATCCCGACGCGATATTCCCGCCGACAACGCGCCACCGTGGAACGATACTCCCCGAAGCCCAACGAGCGAGGCCTCGCGCCCGGCGGCGACCGACGGGCCGGCCGACGCACCCCGTCGCCACCCGCGCGCAGGGGACGCAAGCCCAAGGGCAAGCGCCGGTCGAGGATCGACTACCGCGAGTCTCCGGATGATTCCACCGGTCGCGGCGGCGGCGGCGGCGGTAAGCGGTGGATGGACGACACCGACGACTCCGACGCCGACGCCGGGCACGCCGGTAATCCCGGGAACTTCCCCGCGCTCTTCGGCGGCGTGTTCGGCGGCGGGCGCGCCCCGGACATGTACCCCCTCGTCCCCCCCGGCGGCGGCGGCGGCGGCGGCGCGGTGGAGGCGGGCGGGCCCGGCGGGAAGAAGGAGGCGGCGGCGGATGCGGAGATCACGCCGCTGACCGTGGACCCCACGCTCACGTTCGAGCAGGTTGGCGGTTTGTCCCATTACGTCCACTCGCTGAAGGAGATGGTCTTCCTGCCGCTGCTGTACCCCGAGGTGTTTGCGAGGTTCAAGATGAATCCGCCCCGCGGCGTGTTGCTTTACGGAGCCCCCGGCACGGGTAAGACCCTTCTGGCTCGCGCGCTCGCGGCGTCTTGCTCCCGCGCGGGCGCCGAGGTCTCGTTCTACATGCGAAAGGGCGCGGACGTCCTGTCCAAGTGGGTCGGCGAGTCCGAGCGTCAGCTCAGGCTCCTCTTCGCCGAGGCGCAGAAGCGGCAGCCCGCGATTATCTTCTTCGACGAGATCGACGGCTTGGCTCCCGTGCGCTCGTCCAAGACGGACCAGATCCACAACTCCATCGTCGCCACGCTCCTGGCGCTCATGGACGGACTGGACTCGCGCGGTCGCGTCGTGGTGCTCGGCGCGACGAACAGGGTGGACGCCATCGACGGCGCGCTGCGCAGGCCGGGTCGTTTCGACCGGGAACTCGCGTTTCCCCTGCCCAACGCCGCCGCGAGATTCGAAATTCTCAAGATCCACACGCGCGCGTGGGAGAAACCCCCGCCGTCGCTGCTGCTGGAGCAACTCGCGGCACGGTGCGTGGGGTACTGCGGCGCGGACCTCAAGGCGCTGTGCACCGAGGCTGCCGTTCACGCGCTCAGGCGGCGGTACCCCCAGATTTACGAGAGCGACGACAAGTTGCTCATCGACCCCGGGCAAATCTTACCGGGCCGCGTGGATTTCAGGGCGGCGATGGAGGCCATCACCCCCGCGTCGCATCGCAGCGCGCAGGCGCACGCGAGGCCCCTCGGTCCCCTGCGCCAGCCCCTCATGGGTCCCGCGCTGGGTAAAGCCGTGGAGGCGACGTTTCTCGCGTTTCCCCCGGCGGCGATGGCGGCCAACGCCGACAAAAACGCCGCCGCCTCCTCCGGTTCATCCGGTTCATCCAAGCCGCCGACCGCCTCGATGGTGTTCGACCTCGACGACCTCGACGACGACGACGAGGACGACGGCCTGGAGCTGCTCGAAGAGCTCGACGGCGGCGCGGGGGGGTTCGAAGGAGGCGCCGGCGTCGCGGGGGTTTCGAACAAGCCGGCGGATCGCGACGGCGACGGGTTGTCCGGCGCCTCCGCCGCTGCTGCGCTCGCCACGGCGGCGCTCGAGTTCCTCAACTGCCCGCTCGCGCGGCAGCCCCGCCTGCTGCTCCACGGCCCGTGCGGCAGCGGGCAGGCGCCCCTCGCGGCGGCTCTGCTCCACGAGCTCGAGGCGTTTCCGGTCCACGCGGTGGGGCTTCCCAGTCTGCTCGCCGACGGAGGCCGATCGCCCGAGGAGGCTCTCGTGGGCGCGGTGACGGAGGCGCGACGCGCGGCTCCCGCCGTGCTGTTCCTCCCGCACCTGCGCTTATGGTGGGACAGCGCCACCCCCACGCTCCGCGCGACGCTTCGAACCCTGATGGAGGACGTGCCCGCGGACACCCCGCTCCTCTTACTCGCCACGTGCGACTGCGAGCGATCGGAGCTGGACCCCGAAGCCGCCGGGCTGTTCGGCGAGGGGCAGACGATGCGAATCGACGCGCCGGACGAGACGGCGCTCAGGGGGTACTTCGAACCCATCGTGGCCGCCGCGGTCAGGGCGGCGCGGGGCATGGACGCGCGGGATCGCGACGTCGCCGCGGGCGTCGACCCCGACGCGCGTCGGAAAAATCGTCGAGCGCTCGAGACGCTCCCCAAGGCTCCGATGCCCGGCCCGGACGGCGACGACGCGGGCGGCGGCGGGGGCGACGGCGGCGACGGCGGCGGGGGCGGACCGGGCGACGCGGCGACCGCGGCGATGATCGCCGAGGAGGACCACGCGCTTCGCCAGCAGCGCATGTTCCTCCGCGACCTCGTCACGCGTCTGCTGTACCGCAAGCAGTGGCGCGATTTCGCATCCCCGGTGGACGACGATCAGCTCCCGGGGTACTCCAAGAAGGTGAAGGAGCCCATGGACCTGTCCACGCTGCTGTGGAAGGTGGACAGCGGCGCGTACGCCACGATGGACGCGTTCCTCAAGGACGTCCACCTCATCGTGGCGGCCGCGAAGACCTACTGGGGCGGGCTGGAGCAGGAACGACGCGAGGCGAACGAGGACGAGTTGGACGAAAACGGTTTCGACGTCGTGGAGGGACGCAAGGTTGTCTCCCGCGCGCACGCGCTGGAGGATACCGTCCAAGAGCTCGCGGGCCAGCTGGACCCGAGCCTCGTGCAACGATGCGCCGCCATCGCGAGGCACAGGGCCGCGCGGGCGAGCGGCGGCGGCGGGACCGGCGAGGGCCTGCCGCTGATGCCCGGCGAGGGCGACCGCGGGGAGCGCCGCAGCCGCCGCGGCGCCGACGGCGAAGTCGCCGAGCAGGAGGGCGGCGGGGACAAGCGCAAGCGCATCCACGACGAGCCCGGGTACGTGCCCGATCCCGAGGCTCTCGCCAGGGATCTCCGCGCCAAGCGCGCCAAGGAGGAGGCGGCAAAGAAAGAAGCCGCGGAGAAGGCCGCCGCCGAGCAGGAGGCTGCCGCGGCGGCGGCGGCGGCGGTCGCCGAGGCTGCCGAGGCTGCCGCCAAGGCTGCGGTCGGGGCGAACCAGTCCAACCCGCGCGAGCGCGCGATGAGCGCCGACGGCTCCGCGCCCATGCGATTCCTCGACGCGATAGACCCGGTGACGGACGCCGAGGCGGCGTCGGCGTCGGCTTCGTTTGTCGAGTTTCTCGTGTCGCGGTGTTCGGGTACGCCGGCGGCGGATGCGGAGGCGCTGGCGACGGACCTGGGGCGCGCGGTGAAGACGGCGCTGTCGAGGGACGCGGTCAGGACCACGGACTGGACCCGACACCTGCAGGGCGCGCTGCGGTCGTTCATGTCCGAGAGGACCGCGTGACGGATGGACGAGCCGAGGTTGGGCGGCGGGTGGTTTGAGCAATTTGATGAGCGGGTGAAGAGAGTATGACAAGCGTTTAATTAACCTTAAACTTCTCGTCTCCCGCTGGTTTAGTACCTGTACTGCGCTCCTCCCTGAGGCGGGGGCGGCTGAGAGTAGCCGTACGTGGGCGCGGGCGGCTGAGAGTAGCCGTACGTGGGCGCAGGGGGCTGGGAGTAGCCGTACGTGGGCGCGGGGGGCTGCTGCTGCTGGTAGTGCTGCTGCTGGAAATGCATCGCGCCCGCGGGCTGCGCGCCGGGTGGCAGGTGGATGACCTGCGGCGCGGGAGGCTGCATGACGCCCTGCGTCGGCGGCCGCGCGTTGGGGTTCCTCATCTTCAGCTGCTCCTGGTGCTGGGTCTGCATGCAGGCGCACACGCTGCAGTAGGTGACGTCGGCCATGCAGTCGAGGATGTCCGCCGCTTTCTCGATGTCGTCGCTCTGCGAGATCATGGCGGCGACGCGGAAGATGCACGCGAGCTGGTTGAGGCACAGCATGAAGCCGATGAGGAAGTTGTCGCACGGGGTGTTCTCCACGCGCATCTCGTCCTGGATCATGAACCTGTTCGTGGCGACGGCTGATGGGAAGCAGCAAAACGCCTCGACGCACAGGCAAAACTCGGGGCAGGACTTCTCGCCGCACCGGCCGGAGATGCACGTGTCGCCGTTGCAGCAGGTGTAGTTGGTCAGGTCGTTGAACATGATCTCCTTGCGGTGCGAGTACGCCACGCAGACGTTGCTGTGAGGAGATCATGGGACGGGCGGTGAGATGGTGAGACGTGGATGTCATTTTTCGTCTTTCCGCGGGCGCGCGGGTGGCCGACGCGAAGTTTGAAGAAAAAAACACCCCCGCCGTGGGTCCCGCCCGAGGAACGCGCGGCGGGCTCAGTCATCGCGGGGAGCCGCGCGGGGGGAGATGTCGCTACACGAGGCACGACCGTCGGTTTGAACTCGAAACGGGACGCACCAGCACGCCGCGTAGAGGCAGAAGCCCGGGTTGGCGCAGGGCGCCCCCATCAAGTCCGTCTGCCACTTGTTGACGTAGGACTTGCGCGCCTCGGCCATGACGACGCGCGCCTTGGGCGCGCCGGGCTGGCGCTGGCCATAGCCGCCGCCTCCGTACTGCATCGTCGCCGCTCACGTGAACGATTCACCACGGCGCGCGCGGACTCGAGCGACCTCTGAAGTGGATCTGGTGAACACGGACGACCACGCTCAAATACACACTCACGTGCCAGGCGTGCAGAGGCTGCGCCCAGCCACCAGTCAGAGGTCAGCGTCGGGTCATCGCTCGGTTGCCCCCTCACAACGAACGAAGAAGCCCCCTCGAGGCACAACGAACCTCGCCCTCGGACGATGCTCGCGCTGCGCTCCTCGGTTCCTCGACCGGAGGCATCGATCCGCGAGCGCCGCGACGCGTCCACCTCATCGCCCGCGCGTCGCGATCGCGCCGCGCGAGCGCCCTCGAGGCACCCCGCGCGTCGAAGTTCGCCTCGGGCGCGGCGAGCGGATGGGGTCGTGACGGGGGTGTACAGCGGCGAGCCCGTGCAGACGTCGCCCCACGGCGTGGAGTGCGAGGACCTGTACGTGAGGTACGGGGATCCCAACGACCCGAGGTGCACGGATGCGCTCCAAGGCGTGAGCCTGCGCGTGCCTCGCGGGTCGATGTTCATGCTCCTCGGCCCCAACGGCTGCGGCAAGTCCACGCTGCTGCGAACCTTCGCCGGGCTCGTCACGCCGTGGAGCGGTCGGCTGAGAGTCCAGGCGCCGCGCGCGTTCGTGTTCCAGAACCCCGACCACCAGGTCATCATGCCCACCGTGGGCAACGACGTCGCGTTCTCGCTGAGTTGCAAGTACCCGAACATGAGCGGGAACGAGGTCAACGCGCGCGTCCGAGCCGCGCTCGCCGCGGTGAACCTCGATCCGGACGAGTTCATGACCCGGCAGGTCTCGACGCTGTCGGGGGGGCAGAAGCAACGGGTGGCCATCGCCGGGGCGCTGGTGGAGAACCCGCGCGTGCTGCTCCTCGACGAGCTCACCACCTTCCTCGACGAGGCGGATCAGGCCGGGGTGGTGCGGGCGGTGAGAAACGTCGTGGACTCGGACTCGAAAGTCACCGCCGTGTGGGTCACGCACAGGCTCGAGGAGCTGCGGCACTGCGACGCCGCGTGCTACATGGAGGACGGCCGCGTGGCGGAGATGGGCAGCGGGGATTACATCCGGGGGTACATCAGGCAGCAGCAGAGGCAGTGGGAGGCGTCCAGGGCCAGACGAAGGGGGTGAGTAGACGGTGGGGGGTGGGGGAACGACGGTTGTTACGAGTTGATATCTTACACGTATTCGCGTTTGGCGATTGTTTGGCGATTGTTTGGCGATTGTTTGGCGATTGAGCTCGCCTTGCCTCGCACCAGTTGATGCGCGTTCACCAGCTTGATTCGCCTCGCCTCGCTCGTCACGCGACGATCGCTCTGGACTTGATCGGCGTGTTCCTCAGCGTCTCGAGCTTGGGGGGAAGCTTCCTCGTCTTCTTCTTGGCCATGTCGTCGTCGTCCTCGATGTCCACGACGACGCCGCCGGTCTTGATCTCGGATCGCACGGCGGCGGCGGCGGCGGCGTCCAGCCCGGGGAACTCGTCCCTGATCAACCCCTCCGCCCGCAGCGTCTCCTCGATCTCCCTCTGCTTCGCATCCCGCGCGCGCCGCGCCGCCGCGTCGGTGCCGTACAACGCGCCGTCGTGCCACACGTCCGGCTCGGACTCGACGTAGAGCGCGCGGCGGTTGACCTGGAGGTCCCTGGCGCGTTCGCCGATGATCACGGCTTCCTTCGCGTCCGTCAGCCCGGCGTAGCCGCCCCCTTCCGTTCGCGTAATCTCCGCTCGGGCCCTCGCGCCTCTCAGCATGTTCTCGCGGCACAGCTTCGGGGAGTCGGGCGCCTTGCGGTAGTCCACGGGCGCGGTCCCCTTGACGGCGCGCTCGAGGTCGTACCAGCCGATGGAGTGCGAGTCGCCGGACCAGTCGTTCATCTCCGGGCTCGCCGCGGATACCGCCTTGACGATGGCGGCCGCGACGACGGAGGAATCCGCGCCGCTCGCGCCCGGGCCTTCGTCAGCTACGTCGAGGTCGAGGTTGCGAAGGAGGCGGCGGCGGAGCGCGGGGTTCTCGTCGATGACCGCGGCGAGTTCCTCGCCGGCGACGCGGTTGTTCTTGTCCGCGTCCATCTGCACGAAGAGCGAGAGCACCTTGGCCTCGAGCTCGGTCTCCTCCGCGCGCTCCTCGTTGGTGAGGACCGCGTATCGCGCGCGGCGCGCCTCGAGCACTGCGGCGTCGGCGACCTCCGCCGGGGTCGGGACGTTCTTACGGTGCGAAACCTTGGCCTCGGGCTCGGCGTCGGCCTTTGGGGTGGAGGCGCAGACACCCATCGTGGTTCACGCGGGAGAAAGAGCTTTCAAATATGATATCCGGGTTGGGTAAGGGCGGGGACCGGGCGGGTTCCGTGGGTCGCGCGGTGGACACGGGCGCGGGAACGGCGAAGAGGTCGACGAAGCGAACTCCGGGTGGAAACCGCGACGTCGCAGAGCACCGGCGTATGTGGTTCGCGGGCGATCCGCCGTGATGTTGAACGCGTGTTGTTGAATCTTTTTTCGGCAAAAAATCGCATTGTCAGACTTTTTTTCTTCATCTTTGTGGCTTCGCTGCCGAAACCTTACTGGATGGCTGTGCGAAGAATTCGTGATAAAGATAAGTCCCTAACTGGCCCGCGTACGTTTTCGGATGACTCATTTCCACGTCATCCAAAGATTTCGTTCGTCCCGATCATCCCGGAGCCCGAAACGTTGCCCGAGCCATTCCAACGGCGGCGTCCGGCGCGCGAGAGGAGCCAGCGACATGTCCTCGACGGTGTTCGCGTCGACGCGTGTCGCCCCGGCGTGTCGCGCGCGCGATCGCGCGACCAAACACCGGCGCGCGCGCCCCGACCCGCGCGTCCCGAGGGAGTTTCGTTCCCTGAGGGCGCCCGCGCTCGAGGGGGACCGTCGCGCCCCGGTCGACGGGGCGGGAGCCAGAGGAGCGCCCCGTCGGTCGAACGCGCCCCGAGCGATCGTCACGCGGACCCGGCGCGATCACGTCGCGTCAACCTTACTCGCGGTCGCCGTCTCCGGGCTCGTCAACGCCGTCCCGGTGCCGACGTCCTGGGCCGAGGACGCCGCCGCGAGAGGCACGGGCGACCGAGAGACCGAGACGGTGCTCGCCAACGACGACCGACGGGAACGCGAGGGAGGATCCGTGCTGGGCGCGATGGAGGAGTCCCCGATGTCCTCGACGACCGCCGCGATCGACGCCGCGGAGGCGGCCGTCCCGCTCGAGATCATCGGCGGGAACCGCCCCGCCGTCGCGCGAGACGACGCGCTCCCGGATGAGATCGTCGTCGCGGGAACGGTTTTGACTCGATACGTGGACGAAACCTCGGGGTACTCCGTGGCGGTTCCCGCTGGATGGGCCAGGGATCAGCCCGCAGCGAACACCCCGGAGTTTCATCCCGTGTCCGAGTACGGCGGCAGGAGGTTCAGGGTGACGGTGACGCCCGTGGGGAAAGTCGCGAGCCGATCGTTGTCGTCGCTCGCGGATTCGGATTCGGAGGCGATCCAAGACGGGGGGTTCGAGTCGGCGGCGTCGTACGCCGCCAAGGAGGCTTCGAAGTTCGCCCCGCTGGAGGGCACCCCCGCGGCGAAGGCGGCGGGGATCAACGCCACGACGCAGATCCTCGATGCGCGGGTGTCCGAGGACGGGATGTACTATTACTACTCGTTTCGTTCCGAGGGGGTGTACCCGTTTCGGTTTTGGGGCGCG
>MDTE01071694.1_pt1 | contig 10950 bp, 17 predicted proteins | sample 811231 | NCBI WGS metagenome assembly MDTE01 (sample SAMN05326651, study PRJNA326480) | marine metagenome | isolation source: seawater | place: Indian Ocean: Red Sea | collected 2010 | reverse complement strand
TGTAATTTTTAGTTTATTATTACTTCCTACAAGACTGGCAGTTTGATTATGGTATCCTCTGATTAAATTATTACCTGTACCATTCTGAATTATATCTAAGTCAAAATTATCTCCTGACTGATTTATGTATAGGTCGTTTCCGAAAGCAGGGGATGCAAATAAAAACATCCAAGCGATCGCTATAATACTACTGATTTTGTAAAATGTTGATGACATTATCTTGTCCTCCTAATTCGAAATCGTATATAGTAAAGTCGTTCTGTGAAAACGATATTACATAACCATACTCTTTATCTAATCTAAGTTCAAAAAAGTTTCCTGCTCCTTCTCTAGAATATACCCACTGCGGATCTTCATCTAAAATTATAATACCAGTTTCAGGATCTTTTCCTAATTTTATATCACCAGTTTGTTTTTGTTTATCAAACTCACTTCGCATAGCTTTAGCAAGTTCTTTATTTATCTGAGCCAAAATATCTACTAAAAAGTTTTGCTCTAAAAAATCTATATCTAATCCAGTTGCCCAAGTATCCTTTTCTTCTTCTAAGTAATCTATTTCTAAATCATCAAACTGTAAGAAGTCAATATCTAAAGCACTAGCAACTTTATTATATGCCTGTTCCCTAGCCTGACCATCTGCGATCTCTCTAGGTTTAGCAATTATTAACAAGTTGCCTATCATCTCCTCGTTTAAATTTAGGAGAACAGGTTTCATAGGAGTAGAAGATATCGTATCTACTACTGTTGCCTGAAATGCCTGATTAAGTATTACTTGACCAGCATCAGATTCTACAGATATCTCGCCTACGAAACACGCACCAGTTGTATCACAACTTGGTAATAATATAATAGTAGAAGAACCAAGTTCATCTACAGTCATACTGAAGTCAGTTCCTCTTACAGCGATAGTTGCTGTAGGAGTCTTAATACTTACATCTGTTGCAGAGTTTTTTGCTATCTGACCAGACGCATATCTTATCGTACCCAAACTAGCTTTTAATGATAACTTTCCTGTCTTACTATTAGGATCGTAAACGAACTCGTCAATAATTAATTTACTATGACTTGTAACATCTACTCTTGTATCATCTATAAACTCTATCCCAGTTTTACCTTTACCAGTTTTTACAGTATCATAACTGAATACATCTACTTCGGTTTCAGTTGTGACTTCTTCTCCGTCTGCCTTTCTTTCTATCGTGCCATTTCCTTCGTGTAATGTCACTTCACCTATACTTGCTTTCGCTTCTTGAGAGCATAGTATAAGCATAAACAAGATAGTTAATGGTAAGGCAAACTTCATTTTTTTCTAATCTTATAATAAACAGCTATCGCCGATACTAAAATTAAACAAGCAATATATTCTTGAGTAATCATTCCATCTTTTTTAATAAACTCTCCAAATACAGCTACAGAATACATAGCAAGAATAAATGCTATAAATGGAATACTTAAAAAGACCATGATAGTATCAGCATTATAGCTGGTTCATGATATTCTGAAAGTATATTAGTCAGTTTGAGAGATATCGATGTCATGATTATCTCCCGAAGTTGTCAAGTTAATTATCTGGTCATTAACACCAGATTGCACTATATCAACATCTGCGATACCACCAGTATGAGAATGTATTAGGGTATGCCCATTTACATCACCATTACCATCTATATCTATTAGCCAGTTATTAGTATCTCCATTCACAGTGATAGATAAGATAGCAGAGTTGCCATCTACAGTTGCTGCCACAACATTCGAGTCAGATCCTGATTGACCAACTATATCAACATCCGCATTATTAGCAGATGAAGTTTGACCTATATCTAAATCTATATCGTTCGAACTACCTGTAAAATTAATTACAGCATTAGCAGTACCACAAGAACTATTATTTCCTGTGCTATCGCAATTTAAATCTACATTGTTTGAGTTTCCAACTAGGTTAATAACACCAGTATAAGTGTCACCATTAATCTGATAAGTAATCACATTCGAGTTTCCTATTTGGTCGATATTTAGAGTTGTAGTTGCACCGACTGATGACGAAGAAGTTGTGGAGTTTCCTACTGTGTTGTTCTGACCATCTTGAGTAATATCTAAGTCAAGTGTATCACCACTTTGTGTGACATAGATGTCATTAGCCAGTCCGTAAGACATGAATAATAAAGGCACCATTACTAATAATATTCTATTAATGTATCCCCTCGTTTGGTTCATTTATTTCCTCCTTAAAATTCCAGAGTGATTTTTGCTCTCCCTGTTTTATTATTTCTATAATACAGTATTCTACTGCAGATCTTATAGCATAGTTTACAGGTTCGTTTTCGGCAACCCCACTCTCAACTTCTATCGCTCTTGTACCCATATCAATGAAGCGAAAGGCATCAACACCAGATTTATGAGAAGCGATAGTTTTCGTACCATTTACAGCTAGGATAACTTCTCCTGTTTGTACTGCTACGACTCTCATAGATACTGTGACTTGGTCAACTCGATACTCTTCATGAGCACCTATCCCAAAATACCTAGCACCGAAACCTCCTGAGTCTATATTAGAGTCATAGGAAACTATCCCACCCTCTAATATTAAACCAGCAAATAATAGTGGTTTCAAACTATTTTTATTTGCTTCTTGTCCCTCATAAGATTCTCTAGTAGATCTTATAAGTTGTCTTTCTTTGACAAGATTATCTAAACCACCTCGTTCAACTACTTTAAACCAAGTACCATCTCCAGCTTCTTTTAGTGCTTGTATCACCCATACCTCTGGACCTTGTGATACTGCTGTAGATAGTTGCGAAAACTTTTGACTTGGTTTCCTTTGGCCAGTCTTATCAGTAAATGAATAGACTGCTATCGTCATTATTTCATTATCTAAGTGTGGTAATTCTCTTAATAACTGGTTCGTTGGAGTCTGATGATGGAACGGACCAAGTTCTTCGTAATACTTTATCTCATTAGGTGTGACTGCACAACCTGCTAATACGAACAGACATAAAATAACTAAGCTCTTAAACAAACTTTGCACTCAGCAACTCCTTTATTAAAATAGAAAATTGCCAACAGGCACTGTCAAGTTAGTTATGGTTCCGTCTTCAGCTGTCACTGTTAAAGTAATAGTGCCAGCAGATTCGTCCCTAATCCAAGCCAATGTAGCACCAGTTCCGTCGCCATCAGGATCTATCGTAGCTGTACCAGAGTTCTGGCAGTTAGCAGATACATCAGTAGTATCACATCCTGTACCGAACATATTATCAACTAGTTGCTTTGACAAGTTAGCATATATTCTAGATTCTACATTTTTTATAAACTTTGCAATCGTTGTATTTTCTTGTTCTCTTTTCAGTGCTGCTTCAGCACTTTTTTGGTCATCTTTTACATCTTGCCTTCTTGAGTACTGCAACTGCTCAACACTCAACACATGAGAACTATAACCATTTCCTGAAAAGGCTGGATTCCCAAACTCAAAAACTAGCGAATCCGCCATAGCTAATGGTGTGAATAATAGTAAGAATACTAGAACTCTCATACTTTTATTTAGGTTTTTCATCCTTCTTCTCAACCTTTTTATCTTGTAATTCTTTTAATTCTATGACTGTATTTATCTTAGCTTTCAATCTTATTATATCATTATCTAACATACGAATCCTATCTATTAATGCTATTAATACTTTGTTAGCATTATCTAGTTTAGAAGCAATCTTCTCAGTAATATAGTTGTATATAAACCATATAAACCATCCCATACCAACAACTGCTACCACAGGGAAGCCATACTCATTAATATATTCAATCACGACGAGCATCTTCCTTTCCATCGGCACGAGCGATTCGTTCCTCGTCAGGTTTTAAATCTAATGAATGGGAAATTAATATATCTAATTTAATCATATCATTATTCATATTCTTGATACGATTATCTAACATAGATATTATTCCGTGCATAGTCGAGACCTGCTCTGTAACATCTGCAAGAATATATTTAAGTATGATGTAAATAAAACCACCCAAGAGAATACATCCTGCTATGGGAAGTCCCAGTTCACCTATTAATAAAAATATGTCATCCATAAAACCTAGTAATTATTTTCTACTCATGTAAGCAGACATTCCCATATATGCTCCAACTACACCAGCTTGTGCTATATAAAATAAACCAAGCAGATCTCCGAGTGCTGCGACTCGTTCATTGGACATAAAAGGAAGGAATAAAAATAGAGTAAAGCCAAGCATGGATATCATAGCGACCCATGCCATATGCTTTTGCGTATCAGCTTTTTCTTCTGCTGCTTCTGCTTCTTTGAGTAATTTGGCTGCTTCTATCTCTTCTTTGGAAGTGATGCCATCGCCATCTAAATCAAAATCTTTTTTTGCCATCTTTTAGTGCACCTTTAATGATTAAACACATCATTACGAAAAGTTCACCCTAGATGACTATTTAGGGTTTTCGGTATCTTTCTTCTTGATTATTTCCTTAATATCAGATCTTAATTCGTAGCTTTCAGGATTATAAGGTTCGTTATCTGGATCCACTTCTTTAGGTCTTTCAACAGGTGCCATAGGTTTAGCAACAACAGGTGGTTCCTCTTTTCGCTTTACCTCAGCATCTTTCTTAATTTTCTCCCAGTAGTACCGAGCATCATCGCTCGGATTTAACTTTTTTCTGGGGGGATTCCTTCTAACTGGTTCAATCATACCATTCCAAGCGATAAGTAAAGCCACAGCGAGTGGGTCAAACACTATACATAGAATTATTATTACCCATCTTACAGCATCTTCGAGTACCGATTTATCTGCTTCCCCATATACTAGTTCAGCAATATATTTTACAGGACCGACTTCAGCTTCAAGTTTACGAAACTCTTTTTCATAAACCATTTTTTCTTCTATTAGTCCATCAACTAATGTTTGTTCTTTTTCTACATTAGCTTCAAGTATGGCTATCTTACCATCTATATCCTCTGTTTTAGTTTCAGCTTGAATACGATATGATTTAATAACTTCAGTCAAGTCTTTTATTTGACTAGCATACTTCTTATCGATATTACTAAGTTCTTTTTGTAGTTCGGTATTAGCTTTATTTACTTCTTCTTGTTTCCTAGCATTAGAACCGAAGCCAGTAATCGTGTCATTAATAGTATCTAGTTTAGCATTATATGCATCGTTTGCTGCTTTCTTTTCTTCAGCTATCCTATCGTATATACTATTAAGAGTTTCCTGTTCGTTCCCTATCTGTACATCTACTCTTTCACTATTAGGTTGTAGCAACCTATCTATTTCAGCATCCCACCTATCGATTTTTACTTGTGAACGAACAAGTTTATCATCTATAGATTCTGCGAGTGCTACCTGCTCATCTGATAGAGCAGTTTGTTCAATATGTGCTTTCGATAAGAATCCGAAAATACCCATACTGGTAATAAACATAAGGAAAAAAACAGCGAACATTAAATATGATTTTAATAGGAACTGAGCCTGATGCCAGTATCTATGTAGATAGACAACTGTGACCAGCTTTCCTATTTCCATTGCGGATCCCATAATTATAACTGGTATTACTGCTGCAGCAAAAATAGTTGCTAACCCAATTATTGAGTAATATGCAGCGATAGCAGATATAGTTAAGGCAGTCCCCAACATTAATACTTTCATGAACATATTAGTCCTCCTTTGTGGGGACCGAAGTCCCCACTCTTAGTTATATTAGTGTACATATAACCCATATTACTAATGCTAGTATTCCAGCAGCAGTAATTTTATTTGCCATGGATAACATCTCCCACTTAAAAACGATTGCGTCTTTAGTGTCAATTATCCATTCTTTTATATCAGTTAGATTCCACATATATTATCCTCCTATATTAGATCTAGTAAATTTCATCATAATATTTTCGTTATAATATTTGTAGTCACCATTAGGAAGTTTAGCACTCAACACATCTTTTTCAAACATGACTTTAACTTCCCAGTAATTTACCTCACCACGAGTTTTACATAAACGAAGTATCTTCCTTTCGAAATTACTTTCGCCTTTTTTAATTATATCTTCTTGTAGGATTGTTGACGATCCCCAATAATTTTGCCAATCACTATCAACTCTACTTCGTCTTTTATTGACTCTGCCTTTCAATGGCTGTAGAGTTTTCGCTTTTGTAAAATATTTTCGACCAATGTAAGATTTACCTGTTTTCTTACAGGTAATCTCATAAATGAAACCATAATATCCCTCACACGATTTGAAGGGTTTTCCTTCGAATAACCAAGTCATTGTAGTATATTTAGGTGTTTTATTTAATGGAAAGCTCAGAACCAACGCATAAAGCATCTAATTCTGACTCTTGATATAATTGCTTAGCCTGACGAATACTCCCAGAGATCGGCTCTCCCTGACGATTTAAAGAGGTGTTTAACACGATTGGTACTCCTATCTTATCTTCTACCTTATCTAATAGTCTGTAGTATAGTTCATGTTTCTCAGGTACTGTTTGATGCCTACACGACCCATCTACATGAGTGACTGCAGGGATACCTGAATATAATACTTGCGAATTAAATAGCATGTATCTACTATTACTTATATCAAAAAATTGTGATGCTTTATCTTCTTTTACCGAAGCACCGAATGGTCTAAACCACTCTCTTTTCTTAACTCGGTTTATTATATCTTTACCATTCTTTAGTGTAGGATTCGCTAAGATAGATCTATAACCTAGAGCTCTCGGACCTACCTCTCCATTCCCCTGATACCACCCTACTGTTTTTCCTTCAGCTATTAAGTCAGCTATCTTTTCTAATGTATCATCACTAGGATAACTTTCAGGTGCTTCATCATGCTGTTTATAATCATCGGTATGGGGTCTTTCTATATCATGTTTATCTAGTAAGTAGTGTAATGCTCCTATACTTTGACCACCATCATATGCCCATGGCTCTATCCATACTTTAAATCCTCTATCTATCAACCTACGATTCCAAACTACATTCTGAGCGATACCACCTGAGTAAGAAAAAGTATCTGTCTTCATGTGACTAGCATACCAATCCATCATCATACCACCGAACTCATGTATTCTACCATTTATTGGTATTCCTTTTTTAATAGGGTCTGGTGCTAGTTTTATTTTATTAGCATACTTATCAAGTAGAGGGGATAAAAAGTGTCTTTGGTTTCCTAGCTGATTAGCAAAGATATTTTGATTTTTAAAACTATATGTATGATAGTCTCTTTCATCTATCGTCCACTGTCGAAACCAGTTATCTAATGCTTCTAAGTCACCAAGATTTAATTTATGATAAGCACTTAACCCCATCATCTTTCCAGGAGTATCAAGAGCATTACATATATTGCCTTGTATAGATTGCCTATGCTTATCAGAATATTCCTGCAACTCTGGTAGAGCAGATGGTCCGTACTGTTTTCTAATTAATTTTACGACATACTTATAGTATTCTTCCCATAAGTCTTTAGTAGAAAATACTCCTAAGTCGAAACCATCAGCATTATTATTTTCTTCAAAAGAAATATTACAGTTTACATCTGTAAGTTTAGGTTCTAAACCCATGGCTCTACCGATACTATACATAAAATGTGGTTGAGACATTTTAGTAATATGTTCTATATTACCATTATTATAATAGCAACCATGTACATCATAACTATGTGGTATAGCAGAACTCAGTTCACCAACTGTTGGTATAACTCCTGCTTCTCTATCTCTTTCTGGGGAAGTAAATGCTCCATCAACAACTAGACTGTTGTCAAAGTGTTTAGTGTTTGATAACACATGAGCATAGTGATGATTAATCCAAGTTAGATTATCTTTTTCTGTAAATTTAGGATCGGTATCTGACCAACCAGTAAGTGCTATTTCATCTATCGGACCTGATACTAATGAAGATGCTTTTTTTAATTGTTGGGTAAGTGTTGCGTATGCGTGTTTCCTACCAGTTTCTCGTTCTGCTTTCCAATAAATTATTTTACCATTATCATAGATAGCAATACTAGAATCGTGGAAGGTAATCCCTAGTCCTACGAGTATCATTCTATAAATTCTATTTTTCTATTTAATATATTTTTAGTAAATTTTGGTATGGCTTTTTTCATATCGGCTCTCCACTTATCATCATACCATTCCCATATCTCAGTATTAACTACATCTGACATGTTTAAATATTCTTCTCTAAAATTATTAGATCTTAAATACTTTACTTTTAGTCCTTCTCGTTTAGCAGTCATTAATATATCATGACAATTTATAATATCATTCGGTCTTATATCTTCTCTAAAATTAAATCGTTCTGCGAACTTTCTAGAGTATCCTAGAGTTTGATTATGAACACCGATTTCATTTAGATAAGGAACATACTGTGGTGTGTAAGGTGCACTGGATAACATAATATTTTGTATATATTCAACTGGGTATTTAAACATCCTTTGAACCTCAGGTTTCTGTTCGCAATATTTTTCTAATACTGCTCTTAAAAATCCTTCATTAGTTTCATACATAGTATCATCTATATAAGTTGATATCTTCCCTGCTAGAAGAACTACATCAATATCTTCTTTATTTACTGCGTCTATTAAAGTATGAAAGTCTCTTAGTGGTACAGCTTTACAAGGATGCTGTATTACGAAATCGTTTTCAGTTTTATTTAAGAATATATTTTTATCTATATTTTGTTGGTAGCCGAAGTTAAGAAGGGTCTGGCCAAAGTCTTTTACAGTTTCATATATATCGGCATCAAACTCTTCTAAGGAATCTCTAGTTTGTTCCCTAGAGTAGTCCATATGATTATCATGTGAAATAATATTAATTACTATCTTCTTCATCTTCATCATCCTCAGGAGAATCTTCAGGTCGCTCACAATCATCGCCACAGAATGGGCAACAGATTATATCTTGACCATATATCCCATCTTCTTGTTTTTCAAAACTTATGGTGTATTCAGCACCACAAGAAGCACATTCAAAGTTAAATTTTTTTCTCATAATCTAGGCAGTTCCGACACCCCATACTTCTTGCCAGTCACCTGCTAATGCACCTTTCGCATAGTCAGTGACTCTATTCTCAAAGAAGTTTCCATGTGTAGGAGCATTAATCATCTCTTCAACCCATGGTAGTGGATTCGTTCTTGCTTTCCATATTCCTTTTAATCCCAGACTTATTAACCTACGATCGCAGATATATCTTATATAACCTTTTACATCATCAGCTGTTAAGTCAGGCATATCGCCCATAGCGAATGATAAGTCTATAAACTTATCTTCGAGTTCAGTCATTTTAGTAGCGATTTTATATATCTCGCTTTTAGTTTTATCATTCCAGATACTTTTATTTTCTTCAATATAAGTTCTAAAAAGTTTAATCATATTCTCAGCATGTAGAGTTTCATCTACGATTGACCAAGTCACGATTTGACCCATACCTTTCATTAGTCCATGTCTAGGAAAGTTTAATAACATAATGAAAGATGAGAATAGTTGCATTCCTTCAGTGAAAGCTGAGAATGCAGCAATATTAGTAGCAACACTTCGCTTGTCGCCATTAGATTCGGATAGCTTTATAAAGTATTCGTGCTTATCAGCCATCTCTTGATATTCAGCAAACTCTTGATATGTATTAGTTGGCATACCTAAAGTTTCAATCAAGTGTGAGTACGCAGCAATGTGTAGTGCTTCTCTTGCTGCGAACCCACTTAACATCATCCTGATTTCAGGTTGTGGAAAATAAGGCAGATAGTTATTTACATAACCACCAGCAACATCTATATCTCCCTGAGTAAAGAATCTAAAAATATTAGTTAAAAAATATTTCTGCTCAGCAGTAATCTTAGTCTTCCAATCTTTTACATCTTCAATCATAGGCACTTCAGTATGAAGCCAATGTGATTGTTCGTGTTTCAACCATGCGTCATATGCCCAAGCATAATTAAATGGTTTAAAATAAGTTCTTTCGTCAGTTAGTTTAAGTTGCTTCTTTGCCATCGTTTTTCCTATCTTGTATATTTGTTAATTATTCTGACTGCTATATAAACAGCTAGTCCTAATGCTATATATGCTAAACCATCTCCCCAACTAATGTCGTTAAGAAGTTGTGCGTCTAAATCTACATTCATATTTTCCTCCTAGAAATATATTTTTAGAATACCATCTTTTTCATTTACATATACATGTCCCTGTAAGGTAATTCTATCTTCGTTAGTCGGTGGTTTAGCACCCAGACGATGCTTTACCATTCCATGCCACATGGACATTTTTCCGAGTTCATAATTATGCGAAAAGTAATGGGGCGAATCACCCAACCAATCTAAACATGCCCCACATTCTGGCAAGAGGATCGGTATAGTAAAGGAAAATATATTCTCCCTTATAGTTTCAGGTTTATAAAATCTTAAATTATCGTCAGTGTGATAAGGTCTAGTTGTAGTAAGTCCTATTTCGTTTCCTAGATAACAGTGGAATCCAGGCAGTGGTAAATCTTTCCAGTAGCTGACTTCGTTTACACCTATCCCAAACATCTCCTTGATAGTTTCAAGGATAGGAGTATATATAAGTTCTGTAAACTCAGTATCTAGTATCTCTTGAACATTCTGGTCTATACTATTTTTATCTTGTAATACATATAAACCATCACCGAATAGATACATATGTTCCATTCCTGGCTGTAGAAATAACTGACTCTCAAAATAATGACTAAGAGGTTTCCAGTGTTGTTTATGGAAATAAACCTTCTCAGCTATCTTCTGACGAGCGATAGGATCGAATACTTCTCCCGAATCTTTAAATAAAAACTTATACAAATTTTAATGCCAATGAAATAGCTTTCTCTACTGCTGCTTTCATTTTCATCGCATTCGCTTTGTCCATTATTTCATCAGTACGAGTAAGATCTTGCATAAGATCCTTATACTCCCACTCGTTGAGTTCACCAGATTCTAACTGTTTATTAAAT
>MDTE01198079.1_pt1 | contig 10951 bp, 13 predicted proteins | sample 811231 | NCBI WGS metagenome assembly MDTE01 (sample SAMN05326651, study PRJNA326480) | marine metagenome | isolation source: seawater | place: Indian Ocean: Red Sea | collected 2010 | reverse complement strand
ATTTTTTCCCATTTATTATTTGATAATAACTTAAATGAACCTATGTAAAGCATATTCCACTCCTTTGGACCAATTAAAGATAAAAAGAGAGATTTTTTCATATCATCTCTTTGGTATAAGTGATATATTTTACCTTGAATTGGTTTAAATGAATAATTTGACTTATAAACCAAGTCATTCCATTGAAACTCTTCAATAAGCTTTGAATATTCTTTTTTTATCTCATTAAATCTTTGTGAAAAATGATCATTTACAGTTTTTACCGCATCTGATTCCCATTTTTTAATGTCATCCTGTTTGATGACTGGAGAAGAAATTTCTCCAGCATATTTTAATAAGTTTTTTTTCTTTTCTCTCATTTTGATGCAAAAGTAATTGAATATTTTATTTTACGTGATAATTTACTAAATGATCTATAGGATCTTTTTCAATCTGAATTATATTAATTTTATAGTTTTCAGAAACTTCTCTTATCTCAGACTCAAAATAATGAGCTATTGATCCTGTCAGATACAATTCTTTTTTATTGTATTTAAGAATTATTTCTTTAAAATATTTATCAAAATGTAATTTAAGCAATGATTTTAATGATATATCATCTTTATATTTAATTATAAATTTTGAAAAATTTGTAATCATTTTATAAGAATTTTTTGAATATATTTTTTTTAAATAATTATCATCTATTTTTTCATAATCATAAAATTTTTTAATTACTTCTTTACTTAATTCATTTCTTAATACCATCTTAATAAATTTTTTACCTAAAGTGTAGGCTGAACCCTCATCTCCAATAAGATAACCAAGAGAATTTATTTGCCTCTCAATTTTATCGCCATTATAATAGCATGAGTTAGAACCTGTTCCTAATATTGAAACTATTCCTTTTTTTTTGTTACAAAGTGCTCTGCAAGATCCTAATAAGTCAGAAAAAATATCTAATTGTGTTTTTTTGAAATGATTATTTAATAATTTTTTAACAATATCTTTTGTTTCTCTATTATTAATTCCTGCTCCATAATAAAAGATTTGATTTATATTAAGAGTTTTAGTTTGTGATCGAAGGCTATATAAAATATTATCTAATAGAGATGGATTATTTAAATAAGGGTTATATCCAGCTGTTTCTATTTTTTTTATTATAGTTTTATCAACTAAAATCCAACGACCTCTTGTTCCCCCAACATCTGCAATGATTTTCATTAATAACTAATTATTATATTATATCGTTATATTTTTACATAAATCTATACAATATCATGAATATAGCAATTGTAGGTGGAGGAATAGTAGGTTTGGCCCTCGGGTACAAACTATCAAAAGTTAAGGGAAATAAAATTCATATTTTCGAAAAGGAAAAAGAAGTTGGGTATCATCAATCCGGTAGAAATAGTGGTGTTTTACACTGTGGTTTAGCATATAAACCCGGTTCTTTAAAAGCTAAATTGGCTGTTTCAGGAATAAAACAGATGGTTAATTACTGTAAAGAATATAAAATTAATCATGATATCTGTGGTAAAATTGTTGTTGCCAGTAATGAAAATGAAGTAAAGTTACTTGAAAATACAGCTAAAAGAGGAAAATTAAATGGACTTAAAGGATTAAAATATCTTAGCGATAAAGAATTAAAAGAAAGAGAGCCGTTTGTATCATCATATAAATCTTTACTAGTACCTGATGAAGGAATTGTAGATTATAAAGGTGTAATGTTATCTATGAAACAAAACATAATTAACTCTGGTGGTGATGTATTTTTAAATTCAAAAATTGAAAAAATAGAAGAAAAGAAAAAATTAACCTACATTAACGATAATTCAAGTTATGGTTATAATACTATTATATATACTACTGGTTTACAGTCAGATATAAACTTTAAAAAATTTACAAAAAATAATTTAAATTCTAAAATAGTCCCTTTTAGAGGTGAATACTATACACTAAAAGATGATGCAAAAAAATTAGTAAATCATCTTATCTATCCAGTAGGAAATCCTAAGTTTCCTTTTCTTGGTGTTCACTTCACAAGAATGATAAATGATGATAGAGAAGTTGGCCCAAACGCAGTACTTGCTTTTAAAAGAGAAGGTTATAAAAATTCAGATATTTCATTAAATGATATGATTGACTACATCGGTTACCCTGGATTCCTAAAATTTATTGGTAAAAACTTTACTTTTTGTATAAATGAATTTTCTACATCTATTTTAAAATCTTCATTTTTAAAGAAAACACAGAAGTTAATACCTGATATAAGAAGTAAAGACATTAAAAACGGTCCTGCAGGTGTAAGAGCTCAAGGAATTGATTCAAGTGGAAATCTCATGATGGACTTTGAAGTAAAAACTCATAATAATCAAGTTCATGTGATTAACGCTCCATCTCCTGCTGCCACATCAGCTTTATCAATCGCAGATCACATAATTGAAAACTATATCAAGTAGCTATAAAACTTGTATATAACCCTGATTATAAAGATTTCCTGACATGTACTTATAATCGTTTTTATTTAAATAAGAAATAACTTTTTTCTTCATTTTTAATGAATTTCCAGTTACTATCTTGAAAGGAGGTGTGTTATTATAAAAATGATCTTCTAAAGCTCTTTCTATATCCTGATAAAATTTTCCATGTAAATCAATATCTTGAGATTTAGTCATTTCTTCTTGTCTGTTGATATAAACTTAGACTATCTATTACAACCCTATAAATATCATCAAGTTCTTCAGGATTAAAAAAATAGTGAGAATAACTAGACCTGTATAATTCCTCTGTTACTTTATAGTTTTTAAAAATTTCTTGTTCTTTGATAGCAAAAAGTGTTTTTAAAGTATCTTTTTCATATGGAAGCTCACTAATAACCTCTTCTGATATATGTAAGTCTAGTAAAATTTGTACCATGAGTTTTTTATTGATATAATCTTTTCTTGGTTTATCATCACAAGACATGATGATAAAAAATGTTAAAAAAAGGAAATACTTTATTTTAATAAGCCGCATTTTATGGGGTATATTCTAGTTTTGTAGTAAATATACTTATAGTGAAAGAAATCTTAAAGAAAGTAAGAAAATATGAGATTGAGATTAGAAAATTTCTCAATAATTCTAATCAAGGTGACTACAATTCAATATTTAAAGGCTCTGGCTTAGATTTTGATGATTTAAGACCATATCAGTATGGTGATGACCATAGATCAATTAATTGGAATATTACTGCAAAAGAAGATAAAATTTATACAAATACATATAAGGAAGATAAAGAGCAATCTGTATTTTTTTTAGTAGATGTTAGTAAATCTCAACATATTGGCAGAGAAGAAAATAAGATAAATATCTCTAAGGAAATTACCTCAGTTTTAACACTATCAGCTTTAAATACAAATAGTCAAGTTGGTCTAATATGTTTTTCTGATCAAAAAGAGCTTTTTATTGAATCAAAGAAGGGAATATCACACGGATATAGAATAATTAAAAATCTTTACGATTTAAAACAAAAATCTAATAAAACTAACCTTACATCAATGGTTAAGTTTTTTATGGGTACAATAAAGAAGAAAAGCTTAGTAATCATATTAAGTGATTTTATAGACGAAAACTATATTAAAAGCTTAAAATCACTATCTAAGTCTCACGATGTTATATGCCTTCATATTTATGATGATTATGAAGCAAAAATCCCTGAATTAGGTATAATTCAAGTTGAAGAAAAAGAAAATAATTTTAAAAAATGGGTGAATACATCTAGTAGAAGTTTTCAAAAAATGACAAATAAATTTTTCGATGAGAAATCGAATGAAATAAAGAAAAAAATGAATTCTATCGGTATTAATTATTTAAAAATAAACTCAAAAGAAAACTATATTAAAAATCTTATTAAGCTATTTAAATACAGAAAAAAATAGATGAAAAACTTCACTTTTATATTTTTATTTTTTTTAAATATCTCAGAGGTTTTTTCTCAAGAAATTGAATACAAAGTATATTTTATTAAAGATTCAGTTAAAATTGGAGACTCGATCCCTTTAATTTCTATTTTAAAATATCCTAAAAGTATTGAGCTTATCCAACCTGATTCATCATATAACTATTTAACCTTTGAGTATATAGATAAAAAAACCTTTCCATCAATTCAAATAGATAATATTATATTAGATAGCACAGTTTATTACTTAAGAACTTTTGAAATTGATTCTACTCAAAACATAAAACTAGAAGCAACCATTATTAACAAAGACGACAGTTTAAATATTATTTCAAATACTGACAGCATAATATTAATATCTCAGGTTACAGATATATCTTCTTCATTAATAAACAATACATTATTTTCAGTGTTAAAATCAATTTTTAATTCAGAAAAGGTAATCTATTTAATAATAATAATCTTATCGATAATTATTTTGCTATTTATATTATTTAGAAAAAAAATTATTAAATATTTTAAAATTAGAAAAATAAAAAGTCAGTTAAATAAATTTAATATTGAGTTTGAATTGTTGTCAAAAAATTACTCTAAGAATAATAAGATTAGAGAATTAGAAAAATTACTATTATTATGGAAAAGGTTTATGGAAAAATTTACAAATAAACCATTTTCTAGTTCTACAACTAATGAAATATCATACTTTATTAATGATAAAAATATATTAGGAATTTTATCAATATCTGATAAATGCATTTATTCAGATAATAGTTCTCCGATAGAACTGGAAAATTTAAATGCTTTAAAATTAAAAGCAAATAATGTTGCTGATAAGTACATAGTTAATATTAGAAATGAATAAAAATTCTCTACAAGGCTGGTTTTCTAGTGAATGGTTTAGCATAAACCAGTTATTAAATTACGAGTGGTATAATGAATATATTTTATACCTGTTTTTTGGCATTCCATTTTTTATTATTTTAAATAAATTCTTATCAAAGAAAGCAACATTTGAGGTTTCTATACCAAAGAAAGAGTTATCAAATTTTAAATATTCATTCTTAAGATTTATACCAAACCTATTTTTTATAATATCATTATCCTTACTCATAATCTCTCTAGCAAGACCACAAAAATCTAATGAAAAAATTGAAAAATGGTCAGAGGGAATAGATATAATGTTAGTTATTGATATTAGTGAATCAATGCAAATCGAAGATTTTACTCCAAATAGATTAGAATCTGCAAAATCTGTTGCTAAAAATTTTATTGACCAACGATTTCAAGATAGAATTGGTCTAGTAGTTTTCTCAGGTGAATCATATTCTAGATGTCCCCTTACCTCAGACTATACTTTACTTAAAAAATATATTGATGAAATTAATTTTGATTTGATTAGCTCTAGAGGAACTGCAATCGGTAGCGCAATAGCAATAGCAACAAATAGAATGAGAGAATCTATTTCAAAAACAAAAATATTAATTTTATTAAGCGATGGAGACAACACAGCTGGAAATATCGACCCTTTAACAGCTTCAGAAATTGCCAAAGCATATGGAATTAAAATCTACAGTATAGCAATAGGAAAAAATGGAAAAGTTCCATTTGGTAAAGACTATTTTGGTAGAACTCGATATGTAGAAAATTCATTAGACGAAAAGAATTTAAGAGATATTGCTACAACAACTGAAGGAAAATTTTATAGAGCATCTAACAACAAATCACTTGAAAATATTTTTACTGAAATAGATACTTTTGAAAAATCTGAAATAAAAGAGAACAGATATAAAAACACTTTAGATTTTTATCAATATTATTTACTATGGGGTATTATTTTTCTTCTTATCTTCATACTATTAAAATCAACTTTTGTAAATAACATATTAAAAGATTAAGTGAAAGATATTTTACATAATAAAGATTTCACATGTGTTGCTGTTAGCAAGACTAAACCTATTAAAGAAATCCAAAAAATATATGATTTAGGTCACAGAGATTTTGGAGAAAATAAAGTTCAAGAACTTGAGCATAAATATCATAACCTTCCAAAAGATATTAATTGGCATATGATTGGTCACCTACAAACTAATAAAGTAAAAAAAGTTGTTCCAATTGTAAGGTTAATTCACAGTATTGATAGTATTAAATTATTAAAAATTGTAAATAAAGAATCAAAAAAAATAAATAAAGTAACAAACTGCTTAATTCAAATTAATATTTCTCAGGAAAGCACAAAATATGGATTTGATAATAATGAAATTGATTTTCTAAATAAATCTTTTTTAAAAGATTATAAAAATATAAAAATAAGAGGTCTTATGGGAATGGCTTCATTTTCGAATGAAGAAAATATAGTAAAATCAGAATTTGAAAATTTAAATAAAATTTATAATAATGTTAAAAATTCAATTGATGACATTAACATATTATCTATGGGCATGAGTAATGATTATAAATTAGCTTTAGAGGCTGGAAGTAATATGGTTAGAATTGGATCAAAAATTTTTGGAGCAAGAAACTATCAATAGATAGCTTTTAATTCTTATAACAATTATTTATAATAGCATACTATTTCAAATAACATTAAAATATGAATAATCTCAAATTGTATACATATGGTACTTTATTTTTAGCTGCATGCCTTGCTTTTTTTTTAGTGAGCAGAATAAAATATAGTATAGATGAGGAAGCAAGAATTAATTCTGCAGAATCTAAGGTAATAGAAAGACTAAAATTAATAAGAGAAGCACAAATTGCATTTCAAAGTGTTAATGGTGAATATGCAAGTGAATGGGATACTCTTTTTAATTTTATTGAAAATGGTGAAATATTTTTGATTCAAAGAAGAGAAGAAACTGTTTTATTAGATTATGGAGCTGAAGAAACAACTTTATATTTAGATACCCTAGGAAGTATTTCAGTTGTAGATTCATTATTTTCTTCATATCCTAATTTTAACGCTTCAGAACTTATCAATGTACCTGGATATGATGATGTTAAATTTGAGATATGGGCTAGTAAAATTGAAAAAGGAGGAGTTCAAGTAGATGTTGTAGAAGTAAGAAATCCTAAACCTTTTGATCCTGATAGAAAAGAAGCTAATGAGGCAAATATTAATAAACCTTTAAGATTTGGATCAAGAACCAGTATTACAACTGCTGGTAACTGGGAATAAATAAATATTATTGTCTAAATCAAATTCATCCAGACCTGATATATATATTATAAAATCAAGTGATAATTTTTCATATTTTATCTCTTCATCAAATATCTTAAAGAAATCTAAGGAAGAATTAATTGTTAATAAATTTGATAAATGGAATAAAAAATATCTTATTTTTGATACATCTGATTTTTTACTTCTTCCAAAAAAATTACCTGTATATCTAAAAAAATTAAATATAGAAAATACACTAGGAATAAATAAAAACTCTAAAAAAAAGACGATACAAATAAAAGATCAGGATCTGAAATTAACATATTTCTATAATCAAATAGGTAGCATTAGATCTACTAGATTAATAGCACATATCAGTGAAATTTTAATTAATGAGTTTACATCTATAAAAAATAAATCTAAAGAAACATTTGTTGTTTTTTTTGATAAAAAAATTCATATAAGTATTATAGAAAGGGGAAAATTAATTTTTTATAATCAGTTTAATTTCAAAAATCAAAACTATATTAAATACATAATTTTAACATTTGAAGAGTTCAATCATGATAGAAAAAAATCTAAAATTTATATTGTTGAGTCCTCACAAAATTTTAAAAGAATTAATAATGAAATGAAGAAATATTTTAATAATATTAATTTGTATAAAAAATCTATCTTTGAAATAATTCAAAATTATTATGAATAAAAAAATTGCACTATTTCCTGGAACCTTTGATCCATTTACTCTTGGACATCATGATATTGTTATTAGAGGTTTAAAAATATTTGATGAAATATGTATTGCAATTGGCAACAACCCAAAAAAACATAGATACTTTGAAGTTGAAATGATTAAAAATAAAATCAATGATCTTTATAGTGATAACGAAAGAATTAGTGTTATATCATACAATAAATTAACTGCAGAAATAGCAAAAGAAAATAAAGCAAATTATATATTACGAGGTCTAAGAAATACTACAGACTTTGAATTCGAAAATTCTATTTCTCAGATAAATAGAGATTTAAATACTAATCTTGAGACTGTATTTTTAATTACCTCCCCTAATTTGGCTCCAATAAGTTCAACAATTATTAGAGATGTAATTAGTTATGGAGGTGATATTAACAAATATTTACCCTATAAAATTGATTAATAATGATTAAAAAATATTTTACTTTCTTAATACTATTTTTATCTGCATCTTATACTTTTTCTCAAACTAATAAACCAATATTACATGGTAAACATTGGATAGCAATAACTGGTAAACCATTAGGAGCCACAGCAGGAGCAATGATATTTAGTAATGGTGGAAATGCAGTTGACGCAGCTTGTGCAATGGTTGCTGCTACTGCTACTATGTGGGATGTCCTTGGTTGGGGAGGAGAAACTCAAGCTCTAATTTATCATCCTAAATTAAAAAAAGTTATAGGTATAAATGCTTTAGGTGTTGCACCTACTGGAGCAACGCCAGAATTTTATAAAGAAAAAGGATATTCAATTCCTCCAAGATATGGACCATTAGCTGCAGTTACACCTGGTACTCCTGCAGGTATCATGGTTATGCTTGCTGAATACGGTACAATGAGTTTAGAAGAAATTTTACAACCAGCATTAGAAATGGCAAATGGATATCCTATTGAAGCCCAAGCAGCAAACTCCATCGAAAGAAATAAAGAAGAAATTAAAAAATGGAAATATTCAAAAGATATCTTCCTAACTAATCAAGGAAAAGAAATAGAATCTCCAAAAGAAGGAGAGGTTTTTGTTCAAAAGGATTTATTTAATACCTTAAAAAAATTAATAGAGACAGAGAGGGAAGCTATATCTAATGGTAAAAATAGAAAAGATGCAATTTATGAAGCCTATAAAAGATTTTATGAAGGTGACATAGCTGAAGAAATAGCTAGATCTACACAAGAGCAAGGTGGATTAATTACAAAAGAAGATTTAAAGAACTATAAAGTTTATATAGAAGAACCACTTAAAACAACATATAAAGATATTGATGTATATAAACTAACAACTTGGGTTCAAAGCCCTGTTCTACTTCAGTCTTTAAATATGGTTGAAAATATTGATCTCAAATCTATGGGATTTAATTCATCAAATTATATTCATAATCTTTATCAAGTAATGAACCTATCTTTTGCAGATAGAGATTTTTATTATGGAGACCCTTATTTTAATCCTAAAGAGCCAATAGAAGGTTTATTATCTAAGGATTATGCAAAAAAAAGACTTAAATTAATATCTGATAAAAATAATAAAGAAATTAAACCAGGTAACCCCTATGAATTTCAAAAAGGAAATAATCCTTTCTTAAATTATATAGAATCATGGGAGACGGACAACAATTTAGATAAAATTAAATCAGCTTTCGATCTTAATCATAATATGAGCAATAACAATGATTTTGAAGAATCATTTATGGCTGGAACTACTACTGTTCAAGCTGCCGACACGTCAGGTTGGATTGTATCCATAACTCCTAGTGGTGGATGGATTCCTGCAGTGATTGCAGGAAATACTGGAATTGGTTTGAGTCAAAGGATGCAAAGTTTTGTTCTAGACCCTAAAGATGGACCTTATAATGTTTTAGAACCAGGAAAAAGACCTAGGGCAACTTTAACCCCTACTATTGCATTAAAAAATAATGAACCTTATTTGTCATTTGCTGTACAAGGTGGTGATTCTCAAGATCAAAATCTTCTTCAATTCTTTTTAAATATGGTCGAATTTGACATGAATATACAAGAAGCTTGCGAAGCTCCAAATATAAACAGCTTCCAAATGAGATCTTCATTTGGATACCACGAAAATAGACCAGGAGATTTATTACTTCATGACTCAACTCCCACATTTATTCGAAAAGAACTAAGAAAAAAAGGATATAAACTTCAATTCAGATCAAAAACATCAGGTCCAATAAATGCAATATTCTTTGATAATATTAATAAAACCTTTCAAGGAGGCTCTAGTGATTTTGGTGAAGATTATGGTATTGCCTGGTAGTTTAAATTTCTAGTTGATATATTTTTTAACTTGTTCTTCTACCCTATTTTTTTCTATAAATCCGATGTGAGACCACAATAGTCTTTTATCCTTGTAGAGTTGTAGAACAGGTAGTCCATAAACTTCAAGACTTCTTACTAACGGTAAATTTTCATCATAATTTATTCTTACTAACTCTAAATTTTTTGAGAATTCAGATGATATTTCATCTAAATAGGGTTCCATTATCTTACATGGAGCACACCATTTTGCGTAGTAATCAACTAATACAACTTTTTCGGAATTAATAAATTGATTAAAATCATCTACAGATAAAGAATTATCATAATTATTATTTAGAGATGCCTCAGGGAACTTATTTTTTCTCCATTCTAAGATACCACCATCTAATTCATAAACATTTTTAAATCCTAAGGAGCGGATTTTTTCATTTGCTTTAGCACTTCTTCCTCCACTTAAACAATAAACAAATACAGGCAAGTCTTTACTAAAAATATCGATATTATCATCAAAATTATCATCAAACCAATTTACATTTAATGAATTTCTTAAATGACCTTTATTGAATTCTTCTGGTGTTCTTACATCAATTATAATTGATGATTTATCTAACTTAATCATTTCATCAAAATCATGAGCCGAAATAAGATTCGATTTATTCTGATTACATGATAATAAACTTATTATTAATAAAAAATAAAAATATTTAATCATAATCTATCTCTCAATTATAATCTTAACCTTATTTACTTCTTTATCTGTAACTATCTCAAGGATATATATTCCTTCATTGAGATTAGACACATTTACCTCTAACCTATTTTGAACTCTATCTATTGACTTTGGTTTAATAGCT
>MDTE01096896.1_pt1 | contig 10951 bp, 9 predicted proteins | sample 811231 | NCBI WGS metagenome assembly MDTE01 (sample SAMN05326651, study PRJNA326480) | marine metagenome | isolation source: seawater | place: Indian Ocean: Red Sea | collected 2010 | reverse complement strand
TTGAATCTAAAACTGAAAAACCATCAATTACCCTTCCAAAAACTGTGTGCTTATTGTCTAACCATGGGGTTTCTAAATGTGTTATAAAAAACTGGCTTCCATTGGTACCAGGCCCCGCGTTTGCCATGGATAAAATTCCTTTATCATTATGTTTCAGATCTTCATGAAATTCATCAGGAAACGTATAACCTGGATCACCCGTTCCATTCCCCAGTGGGCAACCTCCTTGAATCATAAAGTCATTTATTACTCTGTGAAAAGCCAACCCATCATAATATGGCTCCCCAATCTCTTTATGAGAATTCTTCATATTTCCTTCAGCCAGCGATATAAAATTACCAACTGTTCCTGGAGTCTTTTCAAATTCTAGAGAAACAACAATTAAACCTTTTGAAGTTTCAATGTGTGCATAAATACCTTCTTTCATTTGTTGTAAAATTTGAGCGAATATACAATCATTAATCTATTATGTCAATAAATTAAGCTAATTAGCAAATTCACTTAAAAATACTATCCTATAGATCCTCAATTCAAAATCCTCATAATCTCCTTCAAATTCTTGCATTGCTTCTTCTATACTATCATTATCAGACTCCATAAAATATTCTTTTAGTTCACTTTGCTGATCCTCGTCTAAAATATCATCAATACAATACGATAAATCTAATTTAGTTCCCGAATAAACAATTGATTCCATCTCATTAATTAACTCATCCATTTTAATTCCTTTAGATGTGATTATATCATCGAAAGATATTTTTCTATCTACACTTTGTATTATAAATAATTTTAGTCCAGAATTTGAACCCGATGTTTTAACCATAAACTCATTAGGTCGAGTAATATCATTTTCATTAATATATTTTGAAATTAAATCAATAAATTCTTTTCCATATTTTTTTGCCTTTCCTTCACCAACCCCATGAATATTTGCCATTTCATCAATAGTTATAGGGTATTTTAATGTCATATCTTCTAATGATGGATCTTGAAAAATTATATAAGGTGGAAGATTTAATTTATCAGCAACCTCCTTTCTTAATTTTTTTAAAATTGCCATTAACTCTGGGTCCGCAGATAATCCTAAATCTTTTTTACTTATAATTTTATCATCATTAGCATATTTATGATCTTTAGATATATTAAAATCTTTTGGGGCAGACAAAAATTCTTTTCCTTTTTCTTTAATTAAAATAACTCCATATGATTCAATATTTTTCTCAACAAACCTCTCAACAGCAAGCTGTCTAATTAAACCTATCCAAAAAGATCTATCAAATTTTTCTCCAATAGCAAAAAAATCTTTTTCATTTAATTTATGAGATTTAATTAATGAAGTTTGATTGCCAACTAAAATATCTGCTAATTCTTTAGCTTTATAAATTTGTTTAGTATCATTAATCAAGTTAAGTAATATTAAAATTTCATTCTTTGCATTAATTTTTTTCTTTGGATTAACCATATTATCATCCAACATACCTCCTTCTCCGGTATTATTATCAAATTCTTCACCAAAATAATTTAACAAATATTTTCTTCTAGAAATAGATGTTTCACAATAAGAAACCATTTCTTCAAGCAATAAAGAAGAGAGTTGTTTCTCTGAATTAGATTTTGAGGTAATAAACTTTTCTAGTTTTTCAATATCCTTATAAGAATAAAATGCCAAACAATGGCCCTCTCCTCCATCTCTACCGGCTCTACCTGTTTCTTGGTAGTAACCTTCTAGACTTTTTGGCACATCATAATGAATAACAAATCTAATATTCGGCTTATCTATACCCATTCCAAAAGCAATTGTTGCAACAATTACATCAACATCTTCTTTTAAAAATTTATCCTGATTATCGGATCTTGTTTTAGTCTCTAATCCAGCATGATAAGGCAAAGCTTTTATATCATTAAGCTGTAATAACTTAGCTATTTCTTCAACTTTTTTTCTACTTAAACAATATATAATGCCTGATTTTGAATTGTTAGTTTTAATAAATTTAATTAAATCCTTATCAACACTATCTCTTTTATATCTAACTTCATAGAAAAGATTAGGCCTATTAAAAGATGCTTTAAAAATTTTAGCATCATTAATATCTAAGTTTTTTAAAATGTCTGACTGAACTTTTGGAGTTGCAGTCGCAGTAAGGGCAATTATAGGCACATTTTTCTGAAACTTATCTGCAAATATTCTTAAATTTCTATATTCTGGTCTAAAGTCATGCCCCCATTCACTAATGCAATGAGCTTCATCAATAGCCAATAGTGAAACTTTGCTAGATTTAAGGAAATCTATATTAGAAGGTTTTGATATAGATTCGGGAGCCATATACAAAAGTTTAGTAACTCCCCTACTTACATCATCTTTAACTTTCTGCTTTTCATTCTTAGTCAATGTAGAATTAAAAACATGTGCTATTCCATCTATATCTGAGTAGCCTCTTATTTGATCTACTTGATTCTTCATGAGCGCAATAAGCGGTGACACAATAATTGCAGTACCTTCTTTTATAAGTGCTGGTAATTGATAGCAAAGAGATTTCCCGCCACCTGTTGGCATTACAACAAAAGTGTTATTATTTTCACATATGTTAGTTATTACTTGTTTCTGAAGACCTTTAAATTCATTAAAACCAAAGAATTTTTTTAATGAATCATAGATAATAGTATCGTCAATTTTCATTTAATCATTAAACTATATCAGTATTTATGTATTACTATTAAGATAACATATTATGATAATTTTAAGAAATTCTTTAGTAAAAATTTCGTTTTTTTGTATAATAATTTTGTGTTTAAGGATTTAAGTGATTGTCTTAATACATCAATACTAAATTTTGAAAGAGAAAAAATCTATTTTAATTTATGCTAAAGATACTATTGAGCTTCAAGCCAATAGTATAAAAAACTTAAATAACCAACTCACTGAAGATTTTGAAAAAGCAGTAAATCTAATTAACAGATCTAAAGGGAGAGTTATCGTTAGTGGTATAGGAAAAAGTGCTATCATTGCTCAAAAAATTGTAGCAACTTTTAATTCTACAGGAACTCCTTCAATTTTTATGCATGCAGCAGATGCTATACATGGAGATCTGGGTCTAATTCAGAAAGATGACATAATAATCTGTATATCAAAAAGTGGTAGTACTCCAGAGATAAAAGCTTTAGTCCCTTTCATAAAAAAAACTAATAATAAGCTTATTGCTATTACAGGTGAACCAAAATCGTATTTGTCTGAAAAGTCAGACATAGTTATTAGCAGCTATGTAGATAATGAAGCATGTCCTAATAACCTAGCTCCAACTACCAGTACTACTGCTCAATTGGTAATTGGGGATGCCATAGCTGTTTGTCTTGTAAAATTAAGAGGATTTTCTTCAAATGACTTTGCAAAATATCACCCAGGAGGAAATTTAGGAAAAAGACTTTTTTTAAAAGTGGAAGATATAATTGATACCAAAACACTTCCTAAAGTAGATATATCTGATTTAATTAAAGATGTTATTATAGAGATATCTAATAAAATGTTGGGAATTGCAACTGTTTTTAATAAAAATAATATTGTTGGTGTAATTACTGATGGAGATCTCAGAAGACAGCTTCTAAAAAGTCAAGATATATCAAATATTACGGCTGCTGAAATTATGACCAAAAACCCTAAAATTATAGATAAAGGTCTACTCGCTGCTGATGCACTTGTAATTATGAAAAAAAATAAGATATCTCAACTTGTTGTCACTGAAAAAAATAAATACATTGGTATTTTACATATTCAAAGTTTAATCAAAGAAGGAATTGTATAGTGAGTAGTGGAAATGTAGATAGCATGTCATTTTTAGAACATCTTGAAGAATTAAGATGGCATATACTTAGATCAATATTTGCAATTATTGCTACTGGTCTAGTTTGTTTTGTTATGAAGGACTTCATTTTTGATACTATAATATTTGGTCCAAAAAACATGTCATTTCCAACCTATAGATTTCTATGTGAGGCTGCTACTATGATTGGAGTCAAAACTAATTTTTGTGGTACAGAGTTTCCTTTTATTATTCAAAACAGAACAATGGGTGGGCAATTTTCTGCTCATATATGGACTTCAATAATTGCTGGATTTATTATATCCTTTCCATATATTTTATATGAATTATGGAAATTTATTAGTCCTGGTTTACTAGAAAATGAAAAAACCAAATCTAAGGGGTTTATTTTTATCTGTTCATTATTGTTCTTTCTAGGAGTTGTGTTTGGATACTATGTTGTAGCGCCACTTTCAATTAACTTTCTGGGTGGCTATCAAGTTTCAAATCAAATAATGAATGAAATTGATATTAGCTCATATATTGCTCTAGTAAGATCTGCATGCTTAGCATGTGGAATTATGTTTGAACTCCCTGTAATAATTTTCTTTTTATCAAGAATAGGATTAGTTACTCCAAGATCTCTAATAAAATACAGAAAATATGCAATTATTATTGTTTTAACTTTTGCTGCAATTATAACACCGCCGGATGTGGCAAGCCAAATTATTGTTGCAATTCCTGTAATGATTCTATATCAGATAAGTATATTTATTTCCAAACTTGTTTTAAAAAAGCAAAATAAATGATTTTAAAAGCTGAAAATTTAATGAAATCTTACTCTGGAAAGGAAGTGGTTAAAGACATCACTTTAAAACTTAAACAAGGTGAAATTGTAGGTCTTTTAGGTCCAAATGGTGCTGGCAAAACAACTTCATTTTATATGATTGTTGGTTTGATTAAACCAAATTCTGGAAAAATATTTCTAGACCAAGAGGATATAACTAGATTTCCAATGTATAAAAGAGCACAATATGGAATAGGATATTTAGCGCAAGAAGCTTCTGTCTTTAGAAAAATGAGTGTTGAAAATAATATTTTAAGTGTTCTTCAACTAACAAGCTTATCTAAAAAGGTGCAGAATTTAAGAATGGAATCATTACTTGAAGAATTTGGTTTGGCTCATATAAGAAAAAATAGAGGAGATCTTCTTTCTGGTGGAGAAAGAAGGCGAACAGAAATAGCAAGAGCATTAGCAACAAGTCCTAAATTTATACTACTTGATGAACCATTTGCCGGTGTTGATCCTCTAGCAGTAGAAGATATTCAAAAAATTATAACTAGGCTTACTAAAAAAAATATTGGTATACTTATTACAGATCATAATGTTCGAGAAACACTAGCAATAACCGATAGGACATATTTAATGTTTGAAGGTAATATTCTTAAAGATGGTAAACCTGAAGAGTTAGCTAATGACGAAACTGTCAGAAAAGTTTATCTAGGTCAAAATTTTGAATTAAGAAAAAACTCTTAATATTCTCCTTAATTCTTCTTATAAATTAATGCAAAATAAGATACAACATAATAAAATAATAATATAATAGGTATAGACAGCCAACCGAAAACTAAAATCAATGTCAGTGAAATAATAATAAGCAAAATTCTATATTTATTTACACCTCTAAATTTAAAATCATTAAACTTTAAGTTGATTAGCTTAAATCTTGAATTCAGCAAATAACAGCTTAAAAAAGTAGTAAAAATCAAAAAATTATTATTTAAAATAATTTTTCTGATAGATAAATCATTAGGTAATGATATAATAAACATTAATGATAATATAAATATGGTATTTGCAGGAGTAGGCAATCCCTTAAAATATTTTAAATTACTGCTTATTAAATTAAAGTTAGCGAGCCTATATGCAGAAGCCAAAGTAATAAAAAATCCTAATAAAGGAAGATATGGATCTAATGAGACTTTCATAAACAGTTTATACATTATAATTCCAGGAACTAATCCAAATGATATTAGATCTGCCAACGAGTCTAACTGAGCACCTAATTTAGTTTGCATATTAAATTTTCTAGCAATTAATCCATCTATAAAATCAAAAAAAAGAGCAATTAAAATTAAATATGAAATAATATCAATAGAGAGATTATCTTCTATTAATAATAATGTAATTATACAGCCAATAAAAAGATTTAAGAGTGTAATTAAATTAGGGATCATTATATAATTATAAATAGTTGATTACATTACTAATATATAACTTATTAAATAATATATTTTGATTTTATGATGCTAAACACAATAAGCAACTCAATTCGAAGTTTTTATTGATATTATCAATAATGAAAAAATTACTTTTATTATTATTATTTTCTGTTTTAAAGCTAAGTGCACAGGAAAGTTCAAAATATTCTAATGAATTTCTAAATATTGGAGTAGATGCCCAATCAATAGGAATGAGCAACGCTGTTGTCTCAAATATATCAGATGTTAATTCTACCTATTGGAACCCTGCTGGCCTATTACAGCTAGAAGATAAACAGATTTCATTAATGCATTCAAATTATTTTGCAAATATCGCAACATACAATTTCATAGCTTATGCTGCCCCAATTGATGATGATTCAGCCTTAGGCTTTTCTATGATTAGGTTTGGAGTAGATGATATTCTAGATACAACACAGTTAATTGACGATCAAGGAAATATAAATTTTGATAGAATTAATCTATTTTCAACTGTAGATTATGCATTCTTATTCTCTTATGCAAGAAAATTAAAGTTTAAAAATTTAAACTATGGGGTTAATCTTAAAATTATTAGAAGAATTATTGGAGATTTTTCTAGTTCCTGGGGATTTGGTTTGGACTTTGGAATACAATATAAAACCGATAATAATTGGAATTTTGGTCTTATGGCACGAGATATTTCCACTACTTATAATTCATGGACAATAAATGAAGAAAGATTTAATGATATTCAAGATGCTATTGAAGGACAAAATCAAGAAATACCGACTGGTACTGAAATAACAATTCCAAAATTACAACTAGGCGTTTCCAAGTTAACAGACATTAAAAATGATTATACTTTATTAGCTGCAATAGATCTAATCGTTAAATTTGAAGAAAATAATGATATAATTTCAACTAATTTTGCTAGTATTAATCCTGCATTAGGGTTGGAATTTGGATATATTGATATAGTATTTTTGAGAGTTGGAATGGGGAACTTTCAAAATGAATTACAATTTGATAATTCAGAGAAAGTTAGTTTTCAACCAAACTTTGGAATAGGATTTAAATATAAAAGTATAGAGTTGGATTATGCTTTTACAGATATTGGAAATCAAAGTATTGCACTATATTCAAATATATTTTCTTTAAAATTTGATCTTAATTTATTTAGATAATAGATATGTTTAAAAAAGTTTCACTTATCATTTTATATGTTTTTTTTCTTAATTCCTATGCACAAGAAAAGAATATAATTAATGTTCCTCAGTACGATATTAGTATACTTACTATTGGCCCTGGAAATTCACTAAGTGATGCTTTTGGGCACTCAGGCATAAGAGTAATAGATAGAATAAATAATTTTGATATAGTATTCAACTATGGTGTATATGACTATAATGCTCCAAATTTTTATGCAAATTTTGTAAAAGGAAGACCTATTTATAGTCTTGGCATAAATAACTATGAAGACTTTTACAAGAGCTATGTAAATCAGTCTAGACAAATAATTGAACAAAAAATCAATCTATCTGAATATCAAAAAAAGTTGCTTGTAAACAAACTAATTACCAATTCTAAAGAACCTAACAGGTATTATGAGTATAATTATTTTGAAAATAACTGTTCTACTAAGATTGCTGATATATTTAATGAAATACTGAGAGAAGAAATAGTGAAAGAAGGATATAATTTAAACAATTCTACATCAAACACAAATAGAAAATTAATCTACAAACATATTAATCCAAATTCTTGGGGTGCGTTAGGAATAGATATCTGTCTTGGTGCTGTTATTGATAAAAATATAAGTTTAAAACAAGAGTTCTTTTTACCATTTAAATTAAAATCATATTTTGACAGCCTAGGCAAATCAAATATTAAAAATGGAGAACTAGTTAAAACAAGTATAATCTATGGTAAATATTCAGATTATAATGAGAATTACTTTTCACCAGTTTATACAATATTAATATTATCCCTAATAATTATTCTAATTACTTTTTTTGATTATTTAAGACTATCTAGCAGTACTATTTTGGATAGTATTTTATTATTGATTTCTGGTTTAGTCGGTTTACTATTAATTTATCTATGGTTTTTTAGTAATCATCTTGCTTCAGCATGGAATTATAACTTATTATGGGCAATGCCTTTTAATTTAATTTTACTTATTGGATTATTAAAGAAAAATAAAAGCAAATGGATTTTGCCATATCTAAAATTTAATGTTCTTATGCTTTTATTATTATCATTACACTGGCTTATTGGTGTTCAAGTCTTTAATATTAGTTTAATTTCTTTAATTTTAGCATTAATAATAAGATATCTTTATCTTATTAATTACTATTCAAAAAGAATCAAATAATGTCATGAAAATTTACACAAAATCTGGTGATAAAGGAACTACAAAATTGATTGGAGGTAAAGATGTGCAAAAACATAACATACAAGTTGATGCTTATGGTTCTATTGACGAATTAAATTCATATGTAGGATTAATTAGAGATTTCAGCAATGATTCTTATACTAAAAATCATCTAATTGAAATCCAAAAAAATCTATTTAATATAGGAGCAATTCTTGCATTTCAAGATAAAAAAACTGCCGAAAAACAACTAAAGAAAAAAAATATATTAATTACAAAAGAAGATATATTAAGAATTGAAAATAATATTGACTTTATATCTGACAAATTACCAAAAATAGACAAGTTTATTATTCCTGGCGGACATCAAAATGTTTCATATTGTCATATAGCCAGAACTGTTTGTAGAAGAGCTGAAAGAAATGTTACTAGACTTAAAGAAATATATGATTTTCAAAATGAAATTTTAATCTATCTGAATAGACTTTCAGACTACATGTTTGTATTAGCAAGAAAATTTTCAAAAGATTTAGGGATTTCAGAAATTTCGTGGGAACCTTAATAATAAAAAATATATTAATAATTCCTTGCTTTTTTCACTTAAAAAATTATTTTTGCAAAAAATAGTTTATCATGTATTGGACATTAGAATTAGCTTCATATTTAAGTGATGCACCATGGCCTGCAACTAAAGATGAATTGATAGACTATTCTATAAGAACTGGAGCTCCTTTAGAAGTAGTAGAAAATTTGCAATCAATTGAAGACGAAGGAGATCTATATGAATCAATACAAGAAATTTGGCCTGATTATCCTACAGATGAAGATTATCTCTGGAATGAAGATGAATACTAAAAATTATATAAAGTCTCTTAACTGAGGCTTTTTTTAATTTTTTTCATTAAACAAATTGTATCTTTGAAAATTAAAATCACTATCTGATATTACATATGAGTTTTTTAAATTCAATTCTTAAATTATTTATAGGGGATAAAGCAAAAAAAGATGTAAAATCAATAGAACCTATAGTTCAAGATATAAAGATCTTAGAACATAATGTATCGCAACTAACTAATGATGAATTAAGGGAGCAAACTCAAAATTTCAAGAACGAAATTGAACAATCTATTTCTGAGACTAAAAATAAGATAAGGCAACTTAAAGAAAATGTTGAAGAAACAGATGATTTTGACAAAAAAGAAGATTTGTATGCAGAAATTGATCAATACGAAGAAGAATGCTACAAAATAACTGAAGATAGTTTAAACAAAATTCTTCCTGAAGCATTCGCAGTTGTAAAAGAAACTGCAAAACGCTTTTTTGAAAATAAAGAACTTATAGTTACAGCAACAGAATTTGATAGAGATATTTCTGGCAATAAAGAATACGTAAAATTGAATAAAGAAAATGCCATATGGAAAAATTCCTGGGATGCAGCAGGGAAACCTATAATATGGGATATGATTCATTATGACGTTCAATTAATTGGTGGAATTGCTATGCATCAAGGTAAAATAGCTGAAATGCAAACAGGTGAAGGGAAAACCCTCGTTGCAACATTGCCTGTATACTTAAATGCATTATCAGGTAGAGGAGTTCACATTGTTACCGTAAATGACTATTTAGCTAAAAGGGATAGCGCATGGATGGCTCCAATCTTTGAATTTCATGGACTAAAAGTAGACTGTATTAATCATTATAAACCAAACTCACAAGAAAGGAAAAATGCATATAATGCAGATATAACTTATGGAACAAATAATGAATTTGGATTTGATTATTTGAGAGATAATATGGCGAATTCTCCAGATGATCTAGTTCAAAGAAAGCATAATTATGCAATTGTTGATGAGGTTGATTCAGTTTTAGTTGACGATGCGAGAACTCCATTGATTATATCTGGAGCTGTTCCTCAGGGTGACAAACATGAATTTAATGAACTAAAACCTAAAATTGAAAAAATAGTAGCTGTTCAAAGACAATTATTAACTGCAACATTAGCTGAAGCAAAAAATAATATTGCAAATAATAATTCTGATGAAGGGGCTTTTAATCTACTTAGAGTATACAGAGGAATGCCAAAAAATAAAGCGTTAATAAAATATCTAAGTGAAGAAGGAATAAAACAATTACTTCAAAAGACAGAAAACTTCTATATGCAAGATAACAATAGAGAAATGCCAAAAATTGATGAAGCACTTTATTATGTTATTGACGAGAAAAACAATCAAATAGAGCTTACTGATAAAGGAATTGAATTTTTATCAGGAAAGGATGATCCAAACTTCTTTATAATGCCAGAAATTAGTATGGAAATATCTAGAATCGAATCCAAAGGACATAAACCTGAAAAGGAAGCTGAGTTAAAAGAAGAACTCTATAGAGATTTTAGTATTAAGTCTGAAAGGATTCATTCAATAAATCAGTTACTTAAGGCTTATGCTTTATTTGAAAAAGATATTCAATATGTTGTAATGGATAATAAAGTTTTAATAGTTGATGAACAAACAGGAAGAATAATGGATGGCAGAAGATATAG
>MDTE01170453.1_pt1 | contig 10952 bp, 9 predicted proteins | sample 811231 | NCBI WGS metagenome assembly MDTE01 (sample SAMN05326651, study PRJNA326480) | marine metagenome | isolation source: seawater | place: Indian Ocean: Red Sea | collected 2010 | reverse complement strand
CGTTTGTATTGGAATCCAGATAGTATCTTGTTTAGTGTTATAGATAATGAGATTGAACATTTTTTATATGCTGATGTGTTTAGTGTAGATAGTGTCTCTGACGAGTTTCATTCACCATTTTATTTTGTCACTAATTTAGCCATAGGTGGTAATTTTACTGATGCCTACTCTTTAGGAGATCATTCAAGTGGTTCGCAGATATCAATGTCTTTCCCAGCCAAGATGCTTGTTGATTATATCAAGGTAATGAAGTGGAATGAATATGGTGAGGTCAATGAAGGGCCACCAGAGTTCCAGGGGGGCGACTTTGGTCTTTTTACAGACCTTACACCAACTGACAATGGTTTAACTCCTGGCTTAGATGCAGAAATTTATGTTTGGGAGGGAACTCTCACTGGCGGAAATATTGAACCATATGAAGGTGAAAATGGAATTTCTTGGAGTACTACTGGGTTGGGCTGGTTTGGAGCTGGAATAATGTCTATGCAGCCTGTTAACCTATTTAATTTTTCAGAGGGACATTTAAATTTTAGCATAAAGATACCAGCCAACATTTCTTTTCAAATTGGTATAATTGATTCTTGGGGTAATCAATCTTATGTTGATTTTCCATCCAACCAGACCACTTATGGATTAGTAAGGGATGGAAATTGGGGACAGGCTTCAATACCTGTGGAAGAAATTAGGGGAGAATTCATTGACCTTAGAATGCTTAGCTATGAATTTGTAATCCTTGAAGTAAATGGAGCTTCTTGTCAATTTGGTTTAGATGATATTTATTGGTCTGGTGGGGGAGAAGTCTTGGCAATTTCTGATTTTAATACCTCAGTAGATCGATTTGAATTAAAAGATAACTATCCAAACCCTTTTAATCCATTAACTTTAATAAACTATAAATTGCCTACTGATGGATTAGTCAACATTACTATCTACGATATGATGGGAAGGAAAGTTAAAACACTGGTAAATGGCTCTCAAACTTCAGGATATAAATCAGTTCAATGGAATGCTATTAACAATCAAGGCCAGCCTGTATCTGCAGGAGTATATCTTTATAGTATTGAAGCAGAGAGTTTTAGGCAGACCAAGAAAATGATATTGCTAAAATAGAATTATTTTAAAGCATCCAGCACCACATTCATGGGCTTTTTTGTTTGGGGGATGATGGTTATATTTATTTATGCCTCAAATTGGAAAAGTTTTAATTATTTCTGGGATCGTTCTTTTGGCAGTAGGATTTATTTTTGTATTTCTTGGAGATAAAGTAAAATGGTTTGGTAATATGCCTCTAGATTTCAGTTACAAAAGTAATTCTACTCATTTTTATGCTCCCATTGGAAGCATGATATTGTTAAGTGCAATTTTATCTATTCTTGCTAGCATATTTTTTAGGTTTTTTAAATGATTACTAAACATTTCACATTATTACTATTAATTTGTTTGGCCTGTGCTCAAAGCACAGTTTTTTCAAATAATGATTTTAAGAGTCAAGTTCTTACTTTTAAGAAATCTGATAAAATTATAGTTATAAAGCCAAATCAATATATATATATAAATGATAATAAAATGATTTATAAAGGTTTAAACTATAATAATAAACAATTAAAACTTAAATCGCACGATGAAGTAATATTGAATTTTAATTCAGTCAGTTCTTTTCGTTATGAAATGAGCCCATTAAAGAAAGCCAAAGTTGGAGCAATAATTGGTTCTTTATATGGATGTTTAGAGATGGCTAAAATACTAAACCGCCCGAATGATATGTTTGCATTTGTTAAAATCCTTGCTCCCCTTGCTATTCCTTGGTTTGGTGGTATTGGTGGACTTTTAGGACACTTTACTGATATAATACATCCAGGTTTCAGCGATTTAATGATAGTTGGCGATGGAGAATGGATTATACTTAATAATAAATACATATGGCTTTACGAAAGAATAAACGATTAAACTTAGTATAATATCTTTTTAAGCCCCACATTAGTGGAGTTTTTTGTTGGTGTGGTGATGGGTAGGTTTGGATATACCTAGTTACAATTATTACTATTTCTTGGATTCGGAGGTAAATCGAATAATTATATTTTTATATGCTATAGGCTCTTGTCTTTGTATCTCTACCTTTTAGATTAATTTCACCCTGATATTCAGCATTATCATATAGTTCCTTTGTCAAGGATGTATATATTTTATGTGAAAACAAAATATCAGTACCAAACTCCTTGTTTCTTTGTTCTAACCTAGAGGCAACGTTAACAGTATCACCGATGGTGCTGTATTGCAGCATTCTATCACTACCGATATTTCCTGCTATGACGCTACCAGTATGGATCCCTGTCCTCGCTGTAATTCCATCTATTCCATGATTTTTCCAGTACCTTGAAAATTCTGTTTCATTCCATTTCTGATTGAGTTCACTTAATTTTTCTCTCATAGCGATTGCGCATTTGACGGCAATTACCTCATGATCTTCTACTTTTTTTGGGGCACCAAAAACAACCATGACGGAATCACCTATGTAATTGATTATCTGTCCACTATATTCATCAATAACGTCATGCATTGCTGTAAAGTACTCGTTCAAAAATTTCACAGCAGTTTCGGGGGACATATGCTCAATAATTGTTGAATAGGAAGAAATATCTGTAAAAGAAATAGATACCCAAATGTTGTCACCAGTAAGTTCTCCCTCATTTGTTAGAATCTTTTCTGTTAGAGTTTCACCGAAGTAGCGTTTGAGCGTTTCTTGCATAAGTTTTCTGTTTGATTCAATAATTTCACCATTTAGGAACACTCGCCTATCACTCATTTCTTTGCTTCTTTTATTCAAAACTATGAAAATAAACGGTAGGATAAATAAATAAGATATTTGGGGCAGCTGCATAGTTCCCTTGCTTATAAGCATGATAATAAATGGGATGGCAGTACATAATGTGCCAATAACACTGTTAATAAAGTTAAATGGATAAATAATTAGACCAAATAAGATCATGATTATCACTACACCCTCACCCGGAGGAAATTCTGCTGGAGAAAAGTAATAGCTCCAGGCCCCGCTGTTCATGAATCCTACAAAAGTTATCATAAAGTAATGTTCATAAAACTTCTTTTTAGTATCTTCTTTAACAAAAATAAAAAGCAGTAGGAGTAACCAAGAAAATATATGATATGCAATATAAAATGGACTAAGAGCGCCCATAGTTTTGTAATCATCGAAAATGACCAACAGACTAACAACAAAGACAATGCCTATAATTAGTTTTATATTTCTCCAGAGTCGATCATCCCAACGATAATCGATATAGGCTCTTTCAAGAGCCTTATTTTCAAATCTGCAGGTTATGCTGCTAATATTATTATCTTTATAAATCACAAAAATGAATAGAATTTGATAAAGTTCTGTCTAAAAAATACGCTCCATTGTAATAAATATCTAGCCCAACATTCGTGGGGTTTTTTGAAGGTTTTGGTTTTAATTATTAAATATTAATTTTCCAAATGAACTGGCTAAAAAATATAAAAGGCTTGGATACTTGGAGCCTGATAGGTTTGATATCTGTCATAGTTGCGTTCTTACTTTCAATTACAAAAGGTTTAAATACTGAGAGAGCCTTTATAGGTGTATTAGGTCTCGCACTTGTGTTTAATCTTTTTGAAAAAAAATAGTCATCCAGGTTTCCAATTCGAAGTTTTTAGTATTCAAGATGATTGGTAGATTCAGATGTGGATAAATATATTCCAATCATAGTATTACTAATTATTATATCATGTAATACAAAAGCATCTTATAAAAAATTTAACCAAATTCTTCCAGAGAGATATATAGTTTATAATAATTTTCCTTCACAATATGTAACCCCGAGAGATATTGAAGTTTGGTTACCGACTGGGTACGATAATATTGAATCGCTCCCTGTGCTTTATATGTTTGATGGACAAAATATATTTCATGGAGGAAAAAGTTGGATTAATGATAATTATGATCACGGATGGCAGGTAGATGTGACTCTCGATAGTTTATATGAGCTAGGTACTGTACCAAGGATAATAGTAGTTGGAATTTTTAATACCGGACTTAAACGCTACTCAGAGTATCTTCCTAATAGACCAAGAGAAAGTGTAAAAAAGGGAATAGAGTTTGCCGATGAATGGGCTCAAAAAAGTATAGAAGCAAGTGGAGGAATAAAATCAGATTCTTTATTAATGTTTATCGTAGAAGAATTAAAACCGTACATCGATAAAAAATATAAGACGAAAAAAGGAAAAGAAAATACGTTTTTAGCTGGCTCTAGTATGGGTGGTTTAATATCGGCCTATGCAATTTGTGAATACCCACATATTTTTGGTAAAGCAGCTTGTATCTCAACTCATTGGCCAGCTTTGGATGGTGTTTTTATAGAGTATTTAAAGGATCATATTCCAGACTCTAGATCGCATAAGATATATTTTGATTATGGCACCGAAGGATTGGATCAATACTATGAACCATATCAGCGTGTAGTAGACTCCATAATGATTTCAAATGGATATGAAAAAAATTTAAATTGGTTGACAAAAAGGTTTGATGGTGAAGACCATAATGAAGACTTTTGGCGAGAAAGATTTCATTATCCAATGGAGTTCTTTTTCCTTGAAAATTGATTTGATGTGATGGGTAGATACAGTTTAATCATTTTAATTATTGGTCTGGTTTTTGGGCAAATTAGTGGCCCAAAAAACGCTGATGGAAAAGAGCCTGAATATGATCCAAATGTCACTGAATTGATAGCTCCGAATAACCCAGTCAGTGTTAATTCAGAGAGTGCGATTTCCAATAAGCACAACCTATCATTTGGTATGTTTGATGATAAAACAGGATTGAGCTTTTTTGGATATACCTATAGTTTAAAGAAAACAGAGAACAAAGAATATTTCATTGGCGCTGGAACAATGATTGTCGGGTTTACGGGTTCATTTGGTTTCAAACACTATTATAAAAAATCAAGACTTTCTTTTTCCTCTACCTTTTGTGGTCAATATGTGGCGCACCTGGGCTTCATGGGGTTTATGCCAACCGGGTCTTATGCTTTAGAATACAACTTAAGTGATAGAATGAATCAGATCCTAGGATTAGAGGGAGCTTATTTGAAATTAGGTGGTATGGGTCTGATTATGTTAAGCGGTACCAATGGTGGTGATGTGGGTATATTCCCTTTTGGAGGCCTGAGTTTTAGTTTCTAAAATTAATTCTTAGTTCTTTAGTTTCATATTCAGAAGTGAGTCACTAACTTTCCGGCTTTAATTATCAAATTATTTTTTCATAATAGGGAAAAACCAATGTTCAATTTTAAAATATTTTTCTTAACACTAACCTTAATAGGATGTACTAATCAAATGAATAAACCTGCCCCAAGAATACCAATGGAAGATTTTTTTCGGAATCCTGAAAAATCCTCATTCCGAATTTCTCCTTCTGGAGACCGTATTGCATATATGAAACCTTGGAAAACAAGGATGAATGTATTTGTGCTTGATATGAAAAATGATAAAGAAACGCGTCTTACCTCCTCAGAGGATCGTGGAGTATATGGTTTTACATGGTTAAGCGATAAAAGAATCGCATATGTTAAAGATGATGGAGGTGATGAGAACATGCATATTTATGCTGTGGATATTGATGGAACTAACGAAATAGATTTAACGCCATTTGATAATATTCAAGCAAGATTTATTGACGATTTAGAGGATGACCCTGATTATGTTATCATTGGAATTAATAAACGCGATCCCCAATTACATGATCCTTACAGATTAAATGTCAATAATGGGGAATTGGAGATGATAGCTGAAAACCCTGGAAATATTTCAGAGTGGATGACGGATCACGATGGAAAATTAAGAGTTGCCCTAACTAGCGATGGGGTAAATACAAGTCTGTTGTACAGAGACTCTGAGTCCGAAAAATTTCAGACAATCTTAACAACAGACTTTAAGGTCAGTGTTTCACCTCTTTTTTTTACATTTGATAACAAAAATTTATATGTCTCTTCAAACAGAGGAAGAGACAAGTCAGGAATTTTTGAATTTGACATAAGCAAGGTAGAAGAAGGAAAGCTGATTTTTGAGCATGATCAGGTGGATGTAAGTCGCTTAATGTATTCTAGAAAAAGAAAAGTACTGACAGGAGTGAGCTACACAGTTGCGAAAAATGATATGGTGTTTTTTGATGCATGGAGAGAAGATATCCAGAAAAAGTTGGAAACCGAATTTCCTGAATACGAGGTTGGAATAACCAGTTTTTCAAAAGATGAGACTAAAGCTATAGTCGTCACCTACAGTGATAGGTCCAGGGGCACTTACTACTACTATGATGTTGAAACAAACAAGCTTACTAGTCTAGGAAAAGTTAGTCCCTGGTTAGATGAGGATCACATGGCTGAAATGAGGCCTGTAGAATACAAATCTAGAGATGGATTAACTATACATGGATATCTGACGCTGCCTAAAGGTAGTGCTGGTAAAAATTTGCCGGTTGTTATAAATCCTCATGGTGGGCCATGGACAAGAGACTCTTGGGGGTATAGGTCTGAAATTCAGTTCCTCGCGAACAGAGGGTTTGCAGTATTCCAAATGAACTACAGAGGAAGCACTGGATATGGAAGAGAATTTTGGGAAATTAGTTTTAAGCAATGGGGTAAAACAATGCAAGATGATATCACTGATGGTGTAAAGTGGCTCATTGATGAAGGCATTGCTGACCCCAATCGGATTGCGATCTATGGAGCATCTTATGGTGGATATGCGACTCTCGCAGGTCTAGCGTTCACCCCAGATCTTTATGCATGCGGAGTTGACTATGTGGGCGTATCAAGTTTGTTTACTTTTATGGAGAGTATGCCACCCTATTGGGAGCTATATAGGTCTATGCTGTATGAAATGGTTGGGCATCCTGAAGATGATCAAGAATTGCTCGCATCCGCATCACCATTGCTGCATATTGATAAAATAAAGGCGCCATTATTTATTGCTCAGGGTGCGAATGATCCAAGAGTAAAAAAGTCAGAGTCTGATCAAATTGTAGAGGCATTGAAAACTGCAGGAATAGATGTTCCTTATATGGTGAAAGATGATGAGGGCCACGGGTTTTATAACCAAGAAAATCAGTTTGATTTTTATAGAGAGATGGAAAAGTTTCTACAAAAACATATAGGATAAATATTGCCTAAGTATATTTTTCTATACAATGTAATAAAAAACCCCTACTTATGTGGGGTTTTTTGTTTTCAGTATAAGAGTATTGACCTGATTAGTGGTAAAAATGGCTACAATAGACTGACTTTACTGGGACTGTCACTGGTTTTGTTTATGAGATGATGGTTAAATTTTGTTATGTACAGTGTAAGAATATTTTACTGCGCCCAATGATTTAGTAATGAAGCCTCTAGGCTAGAGGAAGAGCTAAATACAAATTTTGAAGAAATAGTGATTGAATTGAAAGAAGGTAAGACTGGACAGTTTACTGTTCTTTTGAATGATAAAAAGATTTATAATAAAATGAAATTTATTGGTCGATTACCAAAACCAATGGAAATCACAGACATCATTAATAAAGCATCTAACTAATTACATTTATATATCAAATAGCCCCACAGTCGTGTGGGTTTTTTGTTTTTGGGAAGATGCGTAGATCTAGAAAAAGGCTAAGGCGATTATTTATTCTTCCTCCTCATTATCAATTGGTTTATAGTTTTCATCAACTATTCTACCAGTACCTAACCCCCAAAAATAATATGTAAGAGCAATAATCATAATTGCCGAAAAATAATCTGTGCTTCCTAGGAAAAAAATTTCATAGCAAATTCTTAGACTTAAGATTAAAGAAAGAATCCAAAAGAATTTTCCATATTTTTTTAAAAAGTTCTTCATAGTATAAATTAAATTTACCTAACACACCTGCACTTATGTTATTGTTTTGCTGTGTTATTTGCCAATCTATAAGGTTTTTTTATTTTTCTTAAGATGATTAGATTTAATTACACATGAGCGATACAAAAAGAAAACTTGCTGCTATTGTATTTACCGATATCGTTGGTTTCACCAAACTCTCATCCAAGAACGAGCCCGCTGCTCTTTCATTACTTGAGAAACAGCGTGATCTTCTAAAGCCTATTGTTAAGGAAAATAAAGGCGAATGGTTAAAGGAGATTGGTGATGGATTGTTGCTGACTTTTGAAACCAATAGAGACGCCGTCGACTGCGCTATAGCGATTCAGCATGCGACCAAAGATGTTGAAGGCCTCAACCTGAGAATCGGCATTCACCAGGGAGAGGTAGTCTTCCAAGGCAGCGACGTTGTTGGAGATGATGTTAATATCGCATCAAGGATTGAGCCTTTTGCTGCTGAGGGCGGAATTGCGATCAGTGGTAGAGTAAACACATCTCTTGAAAGGGATCCTGATTTTAAAACTATGTTTGTTGGTACACCGCAGCTAAAGGGGCTATCTCAGAAGACGGAGGTTTATTGTATAACCTCGCACAATCTGCCTAGGACTGATATAAGCAAGGTCAATGCAAAGATGGAGCAAAAGGGATTTAAGTGGAACTTTTATAGTGTCAGTGGGGCGGTGCTATCATTAGTTGGAATATTATTCTGGCTAAATTTTTCTTTTATCGGCATAGGGATCGCTGAGTCAAGTGAGGTACCTTCATTGGCGGTTCTTCCTTTTGAAAATAAAGGTAGCAAGGAAGATGATTTTTACGCATACGGTATCAGCTCTGATCTGATAGCTGATGTGACAAGCACGGGTATGTTAAGAGTTGCTGGTCTAGCTGATATAGAGAAGCTAGAGTACTCAACCATGAGCTATGATGAGTTAGCCAAAAAGCTTATGGTAAGGTACATAGCAAAGGGGACTCTCTGGAAAATGGATACGATGTTCCAACTGTCCATGGAGCTCTTTGATACAAAAGAGTCAGAGGTTATATGGTCAAACAGGTGGCAAACCGCGTGGAAGGAACTAGCGACTATTAAGCTTGATCTGTCTGATGATATTCTGAAAAATCTAAACATATTGATCACAAAAGATGTCGAACAGGTTAACATTGTTGGGAACCCAGAGGCCTATGAGTATTATTTAAAAGGCCAATTCAAAATGGAAAAACGAAAAACGTATGAAGATTTAAAAGTAGCGCGCGGTCTTTTCGAGAAAGCTATCGATCTTGACAGTAACCTAGTAGACGCAATGCTAAAACTCGCTAAAAGTTATCGATTAACTAATGAGTTTGACCGTTCTTTGGAGATAAACAAAAAAGCTTTAAACATGGCTAGGAGCTTGAAAAATAAAAACGCAGAGGGGTTCGCTTTATTTGGTTTAGGTAGTGTGGCCTTTTCGAGAGATGGAGACTTTGACAAAGCGATGCAATATTATGATGAAGGCTTAACCATTGCTGATGAGATAGGCGATAAGAATTTAAAAATGTATTGCCTGAATAATGCTGGTATCATTGAGGTTAACAGGGGTAATTACGATAAAGCCTTGGAAAATTTTGAAGAGATTTACCAAGTATACCTAGAGCTAGATGACAAAAGAGGTCAGGTCTATGGTATTCAGAATAAAGCTGTTGTGTATTTTTACAAAGGTGAGGATGAATTATCTGTTGAATTAACCAGAGAGGCTCTTAAAATAGGAAGAGAGATCGATGATCTGGACATGCAGGCAATCTCGCTCTCAAATATTGCCAGCCATCATGAGAAGAAAAGAGAATATGAAATAGCCATATCAAAATATGAAGAGGTTTTAGGTATTTTTTCTCAATTAGGCGATAGAGGAAGAATGGCTGAAACACTGAACCGCATCGGCGTGACTCAAAAAAATATGCATAAAGATACCGAGGCTATTAAGACCCACTCAGAGGCTCTCACTATAAGTGAGGATATAGCAGATAGTAACCTAATTGCCATTACAAAACATTTTATTTCTCAGGTTCAACATTACTCAGGCGATTATGAGGAGTCTTTGAGCAACCTAAGATCTTCAAAAAATATTTACCAAAGGCTCAATAACTCTGATGCCGTTTCACTTGTGCTTTATCATATTGCTCAGGGTCACCTATGGAGAGGTCACATGGACAGCGCCACTGTTTATCTTGAAATGGCATCAGAGATCAATAACAAAATAGGAAATAAAATATTAAAATGTGAATTCTTGCTGTCCAAGCATTTAGTTAAATTTTTAAAGGGTGAAGAGAGCTTAGACCTGCTAGAGAAAGCAGCATCGATAGCCAAAGAAATTAGCGCAGATGAGCAATATCTTAATGCGCAGGCAGAGATCGGCATTTTGCACTTTTACAATGAAGAATATGAAAAAGCTCTAGAGTACCTAAAGCCTCGCATGGATTGGCTTATTGAAAAGGATGAATACATCAGTTTATATACGATGTCTAATTACCTTTTTTGCCTTAAAGCGCTTGGAAAGGAATACGATCTTTCTGAGCTTAACAAGTTAATTCAAAGAACCCCAGAGTACAAGATTGACTTTATAACCTGTTATTCATTGTATATAGTCTTGGGAGATACAAAGTATTTAAAGAATGCTTATGGCCGCATAATGGCCTTGAGATCCAACCTGGAGCCGGAAGCATCTAAAAAGTTTATAAACTATCCAATTATTAAAAAAATATTGAATGCCTATTCAAAAAATATTTAATTAGCAAAGCACTCGCCTAAATATAAACCGGAATCAGGGACTGACTGAACTAAATCCTGATAGAAAATTCCATATCAATTGATCAGTGCCTACTCCGTCCTTTGTAATATCAAGCCAGATATGATCTCCGTTTACTACTTTATAATACTTAATATAGACTCTATTGTCTTGATCCTGATACGAATGAAGCTCTATATCGATACCATCAGCGCTGTAGCTAGTTATATTTGGAGTCAAGGATGTTATATTTAGATTAGCCCAAAATTCCAGTGT
>MDTE01165584.1_pt1 | contig 10952 bp, 12 predicted proteins | sample 811231 | NCBI WGS metagenome assembly MDTE01 (sample SAMN05326651, study PRJNA326480) | marine metagenome | isolation source: seawater | place: Indian Ocean: Red Sea | collected 2010 | reverse complement strand
CTATATCGCCTTTTTTAAAATCAATTTTATACCCCCAGATAGGGGCCTATGATAATATCAATCATTTTTATTAAAAATTTATTTTCAAGAAAAATTTTTCTTATTCTAATTTATTGTTATTAAGTAGAATTATAATAATTCCTTTTTTAGATATAATTATTATTCAAATTCAAAAACAAATAGGTTATCATATAAATTAATTTTAAATTGAAAGATAAAAATGGAATATTTGGACTATATTGAAACCATATTGGACAGAAAAGACATTCTTTCTTCTAACTTTAATCAAAAGTTTTGTTCTGATTGGACACATATTTACAAATTTAAACCTCTAGCTGTAGCTTTTCCAAGAAATACTGAACAAGTTTCAAACTTAGTGAAAGCATCTAAAAAATTTAACATACCTATAGTGCCTATGAGTGGTAATACAGGTTTAGTGGGAGGTACATTTGCCGAAAATTCATTAATTATTTCTTTAGAAAAAATGAATTCAATTATTAAAATCAACAAAGGCTCAAATCTTGTTAGTGTTGAAGCGGGAGTAATTCTTTCTGATCTTCATTCTGAACTTTCAAAACATAATTTGTCCTTTCCTGTAACTTTTGGTGCAAGGGGTTCTGCAATGATAGGAGGAATTCTGTCCTCTAATGCTGGCGGATCAAACGTTTTAAAATATGGCAATTCACGTGATCTCTGTTTAGGAATAGAAGTTGTTTTACCTGATGGGAGAATACTTAATATGATGAGTGAGCTTCATAAAGATAATTCAGGTCTTGATTTGAAGAATTTGTTGATAGGATCTGAGGGAACATTAGGTATTATAACAAAAGCTATTTTAAAAATTTTTCCAACACCAAAAAATTTTTTTACTGCCATGATTTGTCTTAATGAAAATCAAGATCCTCTTAATATTTTAAGAAAAGTCGAGAATAAGCTTGGTAAAGAAGTTGAAGCTTTTGAGTACATGCCGGCTTTTTATGTAAAAGAGTTTTATAGATTATTTCCAAAAAAAGTAAAATTATTTGATAGATATCATGATATCAACATTTTGTTGGAAGTAGCCTCAAATTCTGATGTAATGAATAATGAAGATAATTCTGGAACATCAATTTTGAAAAATCATCTGGAAGAAATACTGTCAAGTTTTCTTGATGAAAACTTGCTAGAGGATGTTTTAATTGCACAAAATGATTCTCAAAGAAAATCAATGTGGGAAATTAGAGAAGCTGCAGCTGAAATCACAGTTTCCAGAAAACCTGTAGTTATAACGGATGTTTCTCTACCACTTGATTCTGTTTCAAATTTTATAAATTTAGTAAATAAGAAATTAGACCATGTAGAAAAGCAAGCACCCTCTACATTTGTTTCACATTTAGGAGATGGAAATGTACATTATTGGGTATGGCCAAAGAATGATGATAAATTATTGCATGATAACATTGTAGAAATAATTGAAGGAATTGTTTATGATTTGAAGGGAAGTTTTTCTGCTGAACATGGTATTGGCATTGCTAAATTAAATTCCATGAAAAGAAGAAAAGATAATACAGCTGTAGATGTTATGCTTGCTATAAAAAATGCACTCGATCCTACTAATATTATGAATCCAGGTAAAGTTTTTCCTAAAGGTTGATTTTTTTCTTGATAGTTATTTTTTAAATTGTATTATTTTTATTCCGATAAATCGAACATATAAAAATATTAGTAGCGAAAGGTAAATTATGTATATTACTGATAAAGGTGAAAAAGTATTTGTTATGGATGGGCATACTCATTTGTGGGATGCTAGAAAAGATAATAGAAAAAATAGATATGGTTCTACTTTTATTGAAACTTTTTGGAATGGTCATACAGGTATGTCACCTCCAGAAAATGTATGGGATTTAAATCGTTTCGAATATTATGGGGCAAAAGCTGCAGAAAAAGATTTGTTCGAAAAAGGATATGTAGATGTAGCTGTGATGCAACCTACATATTTATATGAATTTTATAATGAAGGTTTTAACACTGTAGAACAATGCTCAGCTTTGAAGAAGTTAAGACCAGAAAATGTTGTTCTCAATGGGAGAATTGATCCCAGAGATGGGAAAAAAGGGATTGCTAAGTTAGAATCTGACTTTGATAAGTGGAAATTTAAAGGCGTAAAACTTTACACTGCTGAATGGAGGGGGGAATCAAAAGGTTATAAATTGAGTGAGCCTATTGTTAAACCTTATTTAGATAAGCTTGTTGAATTAGGTATAAAAAATGTGCATCTTCATAAGGGTCCTACAATTCATCCTTTGTCGTTAGATGCATTTGATGTTAATGATGTTGATGATGTTGCAACTTTATATCCTGACTTGAATTTTATAGTTGATCATTGCGGTATACCGAGACTTGAAGATTTTTGTTGGATCGCTAACCAAGAACCAAATGTATTTGGTGGTTTGGCAATTATATCTGCTTTTACTCATACAAGGCCTCGTTACTTTCAACGTCTCATGGTTGATCTCTTATATTATTTAGGCCCTGATAGATTATTATTTGGATCAGATTATGCGATATGGGAACCATCTTGGATTGTTGAAAAGATTATGAATTTTGAGTTTGACGAACCTTCCGCTGAAGAAGCACAAACTGAGCTAACACTCGAGGTTAAAAGAAAAATAATGGGTGAAAATATGGCTAAAATATATGATATTAACCCTAGTGATTTCATTAACAATACTCAAGCCTCGAATGTTGCAGCTGAATAATTCTAAAGCATATAAACTTAGAGAAATAAAAAAGTGTTTAAAAACAGTTTTTGACCCTGAGCTAGACGAATCTATTGTTGATTTAGGTTTTATTTCAAATATTGAAATTAAACCTAATTTTCATGTATCTATTGAGTTGAAACTTCCAACATATTTTTGTTCTGCAAATTTTGCGTGGATCATGTGTTATGATTCAAAAAAAGCTATAGAAAAACTTTCTTGGGTTTTGGATGTAGAAGTTGAATTAGTAGATCATTTTGTAATGAATAAAGTTAATAAAGGCTTAAAAAATAATGAAACTTTTTCTTCTATTTTTGGTGCTAACAAAGCAAACGATATTACTAAACTCCGAATTAAGTTTGATAAAAAAGCTTATTTAAATCGACAATCTTTATTAATTCAATTTTTGCGAAAAAAAAATCTTTTAGATTCTGAAATTGTTAATATGACGCTCGATAACTTAACAATTTTTGCTTCAAAATTCTATGATGATGAATTTAACAAAAATCTTAGAAGGTATAAAACTCTAAAAGAGAAACTTATAAAAAATAAAAAAAATATCAATTTTGCTTTTTTAGATCTTGACGGAAGTAAAATTCAGGAAAATAATCTATTAGAACACTTAAGAACATTAAGAAGAACTACTGGAAGTATTACAGCTAACAGCGAAATGTGTAAGATATTAATGAAAGAAAGATATTCAGCGGGTGGTCAAATAAAATAATATTTACATCAAGTGTTTTTTTTAATTTAAATTATGGAGGGAATTTAAATGGATGGCTCTAAATTTCAACTAATGCATACTATGCTAAGAGTAAAAGACCTTGAAAAATCTATAGATTTTTACACTAATCTATTGGGGATGACTCTTCTTAATAAGCTCGATTTTCCAGAAGGTAAATTTACGTTAGCGTTTATTGGATATGGTCCTGAAGAGACTCATTCTGTGATAGAATTAACCTATAATTGGGATCAGACTGAACCTTATAATCTAGGAGATGGGTATGGACATATAGCTCTAGGTGTTAGAGATATTCATGGCGTATGTGCTGCTCTAGAAAAAGCTGGAGCCAATATCCCTAGAAAACCAGGACCAATGAAACATGGTACTACTGAAATTGCATTTATAGATGATCCTGATGGTTATAAAGTTGAATTGGTAGATTTGGATACAAGATAATCAAAAAAATTTAATTTTGAGGTAGTTGAAATTAATTTTCGTATTAATCAAAAACTTATGAGCAGATAAAATAAGGAGATCAATATGAACAGTATAATAAAACATTACAAAATTATTGGTTTATCAAGTTTGGTATTTGCAGTAAGCACTGCAATATCAGCATTTACGCTTGATGATATACCAGAGATTAAAAATAAAACTCCAATCAACGTAGCATTAGAAGCTGGAGGAAGTGCCGATACAATTATTCCTTTCTTGGAAGCTTTTTCTAAAAAGACAGGAGTTCCCATTACTCATGAAGCGATGGTATTTGCAACTTTATATTCAAAAGAAAATATAGAACTTCAAAGTGGTACGGGTGCCTATGATGTTGTTGTGACGGAGACGTCTTGGACAAATGAGTGGAAGGATTATTTAGCACCACTTGAAGATTTAGCTAATAAATATGATCCAGTAGGTGCTGAAGGATTTAAAAAGTATGTATCTGGTCAAGATGCTGGTATTTTACGTATGGCTTCTACTAGAGATGGATCTTTAGTTGGCGCTCCTTACTATACATACACACAGCAAAACATTTATCGTAAGGACTTATTAACGGACGCGGGTGAAATGTCTGCTTTTAAATCAAAATATGGATATGATTTATCAGCGCCTACAACACAACAGCAACTTCTTGATATTGCTGAATTTTTTACAAGAAAAGCTGGTGATAAGTTAAAAGGTGAAACATTAGATAAACCTTTTTATGGTGTTTCATTAATGGCTGGACGGTATCCACACGTTCAAGATGAAGTTTCAGCAATTCTTTGGGGATCAGGTGGCAGATGGGCTCGTACAAACCGTGATTCGAATGGAAAAGTAGTATCTTTTGAAATCACTGATGATGATGCCAAAAAACTTGAAGAGGCTTTTGCGTATTACCAAAAACTAATGGAATTTGCTCCTCCTGGTAGTGAAAACGCTTTTTGGGACTTTGCTACCGCACAGTTTGTTGAAGGGAATACTGCTATGATCCCATATATGTATTGTCCTCTTTGGAACTGGTCTTCTGACGTGGAGAAAGTTGGTGGAATGAATGCGGCGGCTGCTGTTGTTGGAGAAAGACCTTATACTGGTGCTTTTCATTTTGCACCTAGTGTAGATAGTAAAAATCTTGAAGCAGCTTATTGGTTATTGAAATACATTGGATCCAAAGAAACCCAAACCGAAATGGTAAATAAAGGGTGGTCTTCTGCAAGAAAAGATTCTTTAGATGCATGTGACAGAAATGCGGAAAATGCACATCGTAATTGTGGTTGGATAGATTCTGTTGCATCACAATGGGAAGCACAAGCTCCTGAAATTGAAACTTATTTACACTTTAATAGTGGTGCTTTTGGTAAACTTTATGAGCAAATGACTATAATTGCTCATGAAAATGCAGTTGGAATAAAATCACCATCTGAAAGTGTAAAAGCTTGGAAGAAGGCATTTAATAGATTCCAAAAAAAGTTTGATGATGTAAAGGTCATTAATTAAACTTAATATTTAAGAGATCTGGTATTAACCAGATCTCTTTTAAATTTTACTAATATAATATGTATGGATCGATTATGCTGAAAGTTGAGAAAACATCCTGGTTAAATAGAAAACTTAATGATGATAAATCAAGCAAGTGGATACTAGTTTCTCCTCTTATATTAGTATTAATTGTCTTTATGTTATATCCGACCTTTTATTCTCTTTATATGTCCTTCACAGATTATATTATGAGGGGATCACCTGATTTTGTAGGGTTGGATAATTATCGTTTTGCTCTAACAGATGATGTTTTTTGGACAGCATTATGGCGAACTGTTTACATTACAGTAGTTTGTTTAGTCATAGAAATAGGGCTAGGCATGGCTATTGCTATTTTGTTGAACAGAAATTTTCCAGGTCAAGATTTAATCAAAGGTCTTTGTTTTATACCTTTACTTATAGCTCCTTTGTCAATGTCATTAATGTGGAATTATATGTTGCATATTCAGTTTGGTGTGGTGAACGATTTAATTGGTTTATTAGGTATTGAACCAATTGGTTGGTTTTCAACACTTGGTTTAGCTTTTTGGTCTATAATAATGATATCCGTTTGGCAATGGTTACCATTCTCTATTTTTGTTCTTTTAGCAGGTCTTAAAAGTTTACCAAAAGACCAATTTGAAGCAGCTCAAGTTGATGGAGTTTCTAAATGGACAATATTTTTTAAGCTCCAATTGCCTATGCTTACACCTTTAATTATTATCATTGTGCTACTAAGATCTATGTGGCTAATGAGACTTTTTGACCCTCTATATGGTACTACAAGGGGAGGGTTGGATACAGAATTATTAGATTGGATGATTTACAGAACCACGTTTGTTGAGTTTGATATAGGTCTTGGAACAGCTTACGCTATGTTCGCATTATACGTAACTTTAATTGTTTGTAATTTAATGTACAAAAGATTAATGGCAGCTATGGAGAATAATTAAATGATAAGATCCTTTTTCTTTTGGGTAGCTATAGCTTTAATTCTTTTTTCTTTTTTATTTCCTGTTTTTTGGGTTTATGTTACATCACTGAAGTCTGGAGAAGACATATTTAGTACAGGTATGTTTTTCACACCTACTCTTGAAAATTATAAATATGTTCTCAATGTCAAACCTTCATTAATGGAATTAACAAATTCAATTCTTATAAGCGTTATAAGCACAATTTTCGTGATAATAATTTCAGTACCAGCGGCTTACAGTTTCGCTAGATTTAACACTGGTGGAGGTCATCTACTATTCATAACCATTTCCACAAGAATGTTTCCAGGAGTAGTGGCTGCAATACCATTTTTTATAGCATTTAAACAATTAGGAATACTTGACACACATATTGGCTTAACTTTAATGTATGTTTATTTTAATATGTCATTTGCGACTTTTCTTCTATATGGTTTCTTTAAAGAAATACCAGTTGCATTAGAAAATGCAGCTATGCTTGATGGATACAATCGTCTAGATATCATAAGAAAAATCATCCTACCACTTATTAAGCCGGGTGTCGCTATAACTACTATGTTTTGCCTTATTTGGTCTTGGAATGAATTTTTATATGCTTTTTTATTTACTAGAAGAGTTGCAAGAACGGCTGCTGTTGGTTTATCGACCTTTTGGGGATCGGTAGAAGTTCAATGGGGCCCTATGACTGCCTACATGAGCATGGCAATTTTACCAACTTTATTAGCAGCCTGGATTATGCAACGTCATATAGTAAGAGGCTTAACCTTTGGTGCTGTTAAGGGATGAAATGGATGTAGTAGAAAAAATATTTTGGAGCTTAGTGATTTTTTTTGGAATTCACTTTCTTTGGTTAGGTCTTTTAGAAGAATATCTATCCTTGTATGTGGGAACTTTAGTTTCGTTAGTGGCAGTTGCTCTATTTATTTTTTTAGCTCGGAATAATAAGGATAAAGCAAATAGAGATGGCTGAAATATCTTTTAACAATGTATCAAAAACATATGGCCTAACTACAGCACTAAAAAACGTAAGTTTTACTTGTAAAGAAGGCGAATTCTTCTCTATTTTTGGTCCTTCTGGAGCTGGAAAGACAACTTGTTTGGAACTTATTGCAGGTATCAAAGGTGACTATACAGGTGACATTTATCTTGGAAAAAATAATATAGAAACTATGTCAGTTCAGGATCGTAATATTTCTATGGCATTTGAAAACTACTCACTCTATCCACACTTCACAGTTTTTGAGAATATAGCATTTCCTTTGAAATCACCAAGATCAAAAAAAAGATCAGATCAAGAAATTTTTAATGTTGTAAAAAAGAATGCGACTGATCTTGGTATTTCTCATTTACTAGATCGAAATCCTTCCCAATTATCTGGTGGTCAAAAACAAAGAGTTTCTCTAGCAAGAGCTCTTGTAAGAGAACCTGAAGCTTTTCTACTTGATGAGCCCATTGCACATCTTGATGCAAAGTTAAGAACAGTAGCTAGAGCAAATTTAAAAGAAATTGCTCAAAGACTTGGTACTACCATTTTATATGTAACCCATGATTACAGGGAAGCTCTTGCATTATCAGACAAAATTATGTTGCTACGTGAAGGAAAAATTGAACAAATTGGTTCTCCAAAAGAACTATGGAATAATCCAACAAGCGATTTTGTTGCTCATATGATAGGTGACCCTGTTATGAATTTAATTGATGGACAAATAGTAGAAGACGGTGGAAAGATTTTTTTAGTTTCAAAAGATTTAAAGCTTGTATTACCTAATAAATTCAAAAATAAAAAAGTAATAAATCAGGAAAATTTACGTTTAGGTATTCGCCCTAACGATTTAATTGCATCTACCAAAAGCAATTCCAAATCCGATTTAAAGGGAAAAGTGTATGGTTTTGAGCGGAAATCTAATTTTTTTTATACGCACTTAATGTTGGGGGATACTTTTATTGTAGCAAGATCTCTAAATGATACCCCACTTAGTGTGGGTACGGAAATTAATTTGTCTTTTAATTACGATAAAGCATTTTTCTTTAAAAAAACCTTTGAATTATAACTGGAGTTTTAATTTCAATGTATTCCCTTGAATTAGAAAATTTAACAAAAAAGTATGGTGATGTTCTAGCAGTTGATAGTGTAAATTTTTCGTGTAAACAAGGGGAGTTTATTGCTCTATTGGGACCATCAGGTTGTGGTAAAAGTTCTACCATGAGAATGATTGCAGGTTTAGAAGAAATTTCTGATGGCGAAATAAGATTTAATGGAAAAAGAATGAATGAACTTGAACCAAGAGATAGAAATGTTGCCTTAGCTTTTGAAAGTTATGCACTTTATTCTCCTCTTACTGTTTATGAAAATTTAGAGTTACCCTTAAGGGGGAAAATTGAAAAAAATGAAATAAAAAAGAAAATAATTGAAATGGCAGAAAGATTTGAGCTTACTGAATTACTTTATAGAAAGCCCAGAAATTTATCTGGAGGACAAAGTCAAAGAGTATCACTTGCTAGAGCCATAATAAGAGAACCTGATATATTACTTCTTGATGAACCCCTATCCCATCTTGATCAAAGATTAAGAAGCATCATTAGGGCAAGAATTAGGAATACACATGATAATCTAAAAAATACAACTACTATATATGTTACACATGACCAAGATGAGGCAGTGGCTTTAGCTGATCGTATAATAGTAATGAATGACAAAAACTTTCAGCAAATTGGAACTGTTGAAGAACTATGGGACAAACCAACAAATATGTTTGTAGGGGGATTCCTAGGAGATCCTTCAATGAATTTTTTTGAAATATCTGCAAAAAATGGAGAATTACATTTTCCTAATGGTAGTAAACTTAAATTAGAAATAAATAAAAATAACAATAGAGATGTAGTAATAGGAGTTAGACCTGATTGGTTCATTGTAAATCAAACAAATCAAAAAAAACCTCACATTTCTGGGGAAATTAAAGTAATTGAATTTCAGGGAGATCAAAATATACTTACAGTCAATACTGAACTAGGTATTTTGAAATTAATTACTGACACTGAAAAAGATTTCTTAAATGGTTCAAAAATTGGTTTAAATTTTAATCCAAAAAAAGTTTCATTGTTTGATATTCAATCAAAAAAAGCTATAAGTTTATAAGTTCTTTAATTACTTAAACAGCTGTAAATCCTCCATCTACATTTATAATTGAGCCAGTTATTAAGCTTGATGCTTCAGAGGCGAGAAATTGGACAACAGATGCAACTTCCCCAGGCTGTCCAAGCCGTTTCATAGGTGTTTGAGCTTTCCATTTTTCTATATATTTTTGTACTTCTGGACTTTGATTTAAAAGGTCAGTTTCAATATATGTAGGAGCTACAGAATTAACTCTAACTCCACTTTGTGCCCATTCAACAGCAAGAGATTTAGTTAATTGATGAACAGCAGCTTTTGAAGTATTATAATGAGCCTGAGACTGTGGAGTATTAACAATTATACCTGACATCGAACCTATATTAATTATTGATCCTCCTCCATTTTCAATCATTTTTCTTCCAAATGCACGACAACACCTAAAAACACCACTAAGATTTACATTCAATAAGTTATTCCAACATTCGTCTGTCATATCAACTGCATCAACCCAATTTACTATCCCTGCATTACAAACTAGAATATCGTAAGGGTCACTTTTCGATGTGAAGTTATTTAAACTGATAGAGTCAGTTACATCCAACTTTACCATTTCAACATCAAATTTTTTATTTTTTAGGTCTGTATAAGTTGATTTTAATAGGTCAATATTTATATCTGACAAAGTTACAAAAGCACCTGTTTCACATAATGCTTCAACACAAGATCTTCCAATACCTCTAGCAGCTCCAGTTACAAGAGCTTTCTTACCATTTAAATCTAATTTTTTTTTAAAATTCACTGATGCTCCTAAAAAAAGTAATTAACTATAACCAAATTTTTTTTTTATTAAAAGATTATAATTTTTGTAGGTTTTTTTTTAGATTTTATTTTGTAACTTTTTCTTTCAAAATATGTTTTAACTTATTTAAAAAATTGTTACTTTTTTAATGATATTAATATAGATGAAAACTTCTTTCTAAATAAAATTAGAATTAGGATCATTTATAAAACAAATTACGAGCAAAAGATTTTTATTATGCCTACTTTAGTAATAAAGGGTATAATAACAAAAGGGTTGAACATTGGGTTAAAGTATACGACCAAACCTAAGAACTTAGGTATACAAAATATGGAGTTAAAACTATTGATAGAGGACATGAATTAGAAATTCCTATTACTATAAATAATATTGTGAATACTCCAAGTTTGGATCTATTAAAATTAACAAATGAAAAATGTAGCTGAATTAATTGCTGAAGTTGGTGATAATCATAGCTCAAAAGTTATATAATTATTCTTTGCAGTGGAAAAAGACTATAAAATAAAAATAGACATTATTTTAAGATATTAAATTTTTTCAAAAGATGTAACAAATGTCATAGTTGTTATTCACCCCATATATACTTTTTAGT
>MDTE01125981.1_pt1 | contig 10952 bp, 10 predicted proteins | sample 811231 | NCBI WGS metagenome assembly MDTE01 (sample SAMN05326651, study PRJNA326480) | marine metagenome | isolation source: seawater | place: Indian Ocean: Red Sea | collected 2010 | reverse complement strand
CATATAAGATCGATGCGAAAAAATGCATTTCTTACTTAACAATTGAACATAAAGGAGAATTTGAATCCTCTAGCCTTGACTTAGATGGTTGGATCTATGGTTGCGATATTTGCCAAGAGGTTTGTCCTTGGAACATAAAATTTGAGCAAAATAGTGATCTATCTGAATTCCAACCAAGAAGAGAAATACTTAGTTACAAAAATAATGATTGGGATAGCTTAAGCGTAGAAAATTATACTTCCCTTTTTAAAAAATCTCCTGTTAAAAGAACAAAATATAAAGGACTAAAGAGAAATATAAATAAAAATAAAAAAGATCTAACTAGATGCGAATAATAGATTTTTTTATTGTTGGAATATGGTTTTAAGAATGGTCTTAAAATTTATGAATTAGGTTTTACATTTTTTATTCTTAGGCCAAGTTGGAGCCAAGGTTAAGAGTATGGATTTAAATATAGATTAATAAATCATTTAAATGATGATGATTTAATTCAGGATATCAACTATTTATCCTTAATGGTTATTGTGCCGTGATGGGCTTTTAGGCTAAATGGTACTGTGCCTCCAGCAATAGTTCTTTTTCCGATTACTTTTTCATGTTCTACTACTAAATTTAAAATAATTTCTGAATCTATTGATAGCAATGATTTAGTTTGGTAAACAATGCTTTCCATATTGGCTGGTAAATTCTTGGGGACAGAAGTTTTTATGTTTCCCATATGGGTTTCCATATAAATACTGTAATCATTGATTCGTGAATCATAACTAAGATCAACATCTATATCACCTGCTGAGGTAATTGCTTCAATACCACCTATCGCATCATTAATGACGATGTTCCCTTTCTCAGTATTTACTACTAGAGCTCCTGCAACATTTTCTATTAAAAAATTTCCCCCAGATGCATAAAGATTTCCTTTTCCAGAAATATTTTTGATCTTTGTATCCCTTCCAAAACATTTTAAAGTTATTTCACCTTTTAAGTTCTCTCCAATTATTTCTCCTCCAGAGGCACGACATGAAATTATATTTCCCTCTATATTTTTTAGAGCAATTGAACCGCCACTACTTTGACAATTGATATCTCCAAAAATTGAATTTAATAAAATATTTCCTCCAATAGTTGAACCAGCAATCGACCCTTTGAAGTTTTCTAAGTCTATCCTTCCTCCAAAAGAGTGTAGCTTTGAACTCCCAGCACTATTTTTTACTGTAACGGTTCCTCCATTTGTTTTAGAGTAGATTTCACCTTTAGATTCAAAAATTGAAATATCTCCGCCTAATGTGGATAATTCTAAATTTCCTATTATCTTATTGATGATAATATCTCCACCTAAAATATTAAAATTGAGATTAATATGCTTTGGTAGATCTAAATGTATTGAAGTTTGAATGAAATCTGTCTTACTGATACTATTATCCCCAATAATATTGATTTGATTTTGATCTTCGGTATGATTTACTATTATATTTTCCTTCTTATGAATATTTGGAATATCTTCTTTTTTAACTCCGAAAGTTATTTTTTCAACGACAATGAAGGCTCCTGATCCTTCATGTCCAGTAATATTTAAATCGCATGAAATATTGCGTATCTTTAATGAATAAGAACCGTCATCCGGCAGGGTCTTAAAACGGAATGTTTGTTTAACAATTGTTGGGTTATTTTCCGCAGAGATTATTGTTGTCAAACAAATCAAAATTTTTATGGAATTGTATATTATTTTTTCAAACATTATTCCAATTTATAGTAGTTTGATATAATAAAAAGCTTTTTGTAAAAAGCTTCTTTAGAATAATTCCAATTTATTTATAGGCCAGTTTCAGCGACAGTGTTCTTTACAGCCAAAAGAGTTTGGGCAAGTTCATTTTTTTCTTCGCTAGTTAATGAAAACTCTAATATTTTTTCTACTCCTCTGGATCCAATTACAGTAGGGACTCCAATAAAATATCCATGTATTCCGAATTCTCCTTCACAAAGGGAGGCACAAGGAATAACACGCTTTTTATCACGAAGAAACGATTCAGCCATTTCAATTGCAGATTGAGCAGGAGCATAAAAAGCCGATCCATTACCAAATAATTTAACAATTTCTCCTCCCGCTACTCTGGTTCGATCTTCGATTTCTTTTAACCTCTCTGGTTTAATTAAATCAGTGACCGGTACGCCCCCCACTGTAGCAAGCCTTGAAATTGGAACCATAGTATCACCATGCCCCCCTAAAACCATACATGTAACATCTTGCACAGAATAGCCTGTCTCCATCGCTATAAAAGCTCTGAAGCGCCCACTATCTAAAGCTCCAGCCATTCCAACTACCTGATTTTTTTTAAATCCAGAAATTTTATGGAACGCATAAACCATTGCATCAAGAGGATTAGATATAACTATAACAAAGGCGTCAGGCGCGTTAAACTTTATTTTCTCAGCCACCTCCTTCATGATACCTAAATTAATTCCAAGGAGATCTTCTCTATTCATTCCAGGTTTCCTTGGAATACCTGCAGTGATAATAAATACATCCGTTCCTTTTACATCCCTCCAATCTGCAGATCCTACTATATTCGAATCATAGCCGTCATGTGGTCTTAATTGCATTAAATCTAACGCTTTACCTTTAACCATACCTTCGGACTGAGGGATATCAAAAATCAATACATCACCCAACTCTTTTTGAGCAGCTAAAAGTGCTAAATTTCCACCAATTTGCCCGCCGCCAATAAGGGTAATTTTTTTTCTAATCATAGGAATTTCCTTTAAACAAAAAAGCCCCAACAGGGGCTTTTTTTAATTTTTAACCAAGACGTTAACGAGTTTTCGATTTCTACCTTTTTTACTAAAGTTCACTATACCATCTGCTATGGAAAATAACGAATCATCGTTAGCTCTACGCACGTTTAAACCAGGGTGAAACTTTGTTCCACGTTGTCTCAATATAATAGTTCCTGCTAATATTGACTGTCCATCTGCAACTTTCAATCCAAGGTAGCTAGGATTCGAATCGCGACCATTTCTTGAGCTCCCCTGACCTTTTTTATGTGCCATAAATTATTCCTCCTCTGAAGATATAGTTTCTTTCAAAATTGTTTTTTTAGTGGAGTGTTGAACCTTTGAGGAATTAATTTTATTAAACTCAATCTCTGTAAACCATTGTCGGTGACCATTTTTTCTTTGGTACCCTTTCCGTCTTTTTTTCTTGTAGACTAAAATTTTTCTATACCTACCATGATCAACAATTTTGCCAGTTACAGATGCTCCTTTTAAAGTAGGATTGCCTATTTCTGTACTTTCACCATTTTTGATTAATAAAACTTGATCAAAGGTTATACTAGAACCAGTTTCCCCATTTTGTTTAGGCACTCTAAAGCGAGCACCAGAAACAACTTTGAATTGTTTTCCTGATATGTTTATAATTGCATACATAATTGTTATCCAAAAAGACAGCAAACTTACAAGCTATTCTATTCCTTTTCAATACCCATTTCTTTTGTAATGTCTACATTGTCTTTTGATCGAAGAAAGCGAAATTCATCTAATCTCAAATCTTGATCTTCGATAATTTTTAAATGTATAAAGTTTTTCCACATAAGTCCTTTAAGTACACTTTTCTTTTCCTTATTTAGATATCTAGCATTTTTAGGATGCAATTTTAACTTAATTCTTAAGCTCATATGTTTAGCTTTATATCTTCGCAACCAATGTTCGATCCGTGTAATAAGTGTCTCAATTGAAATAATTTTCCCAGAACCTTTGCAGGAAGGGCATTCTTCGCTCATTGAATCCAAAAGACTAACCCTAATTCTTTGACGTGTCATTTCTAAAAGACCGAATTCCGTAATGGGAGCAACAGCAACTTTAGCTCGATCCTTCCTTAATTCTTTTCGGAGCTCATGGAAAACTTTTTTCCTATTCTCTTCTCTTTTCATATCAATAAAATCTATCACTATTAGGCCAGAAAGGTCCCTTAATCTCAGCTGTCTAGCTACTTCTCGTGCTGCTTCAAGATTAATTTTAAGTGAATTATCTTCGTGCAGCTTTTTCCCGACAAATCTTCCACTATTTACATCCACTACTACCATAGCCTCTGTCTTTTCAATAATTAAATATGCGCCACTTTTCAACCAAGCTTTTGGACGCATTAATTTTTCTATTTCACTTTCAATCCCAAAACTTTCAAATAATGGTGCTTTTAATTTGTATAATTCTAATCGATCTAATAGGCTAGGAGAAATGTCTTCTAAATATTTTTCTGTTTTGTTGTAAAGTCGTTTTGAATCAATAATTATTTTTTCAACATCAGGAGTTAGAAGGTCTCTTACTACGCTTGAAGCAGTTTCTAAATCTTCATAAACTAGAACAGGAGCCATTCCGCCATCTGCCTTATTTTCAATTTCTTCCCAACTTTCCATTAATTGTTTAAAATCATTTTCAATGTGATTTTCTGATTTACCTTCGGCTACAGTGCGAATAATAATACCTAAATCTCCTTTTCGAAGAGTTTGGGCAATCTTTTTTAATCGACGTCTTTCATATTTGTCCCATATTTTTTTGGAAATACCAATATAGTTCGCACCTGGAACTAGGACTAATAGTCTTCCTGGCAAAGCAACTTCAGTAGTTACTCTGGGACCTTTACCTGCGAATGGTTCTTTTATAACTTGTACAAAAATTTCTTGATCTTTTTTAAGATCAACTTCGATGTTGTCAACTTTGGAATTTTTATTTTTTTTATGACCTTGGAGGTATTCTTCTGAATCAATTTCAGAAAAGGGCAGAAAAGAATTTAGTTCATATCCTATATCAACAAATGCTGCCTGCATTCCAGGAAGCACGTTCTCTACTTTTCCTTTATAAACATTGCCAACCATGCGATGATTATCTTGACGCTCGATATATACTTCAACTAATTGGTTATCTTCTTGGATTGCAATGCGAGTTTCTTCCATACTCTCATTAATATAAATTTCTTTACGCATGTTATACCTATACTACACTATGCATTACGCAGGGTTAAACAAATGCCCCTAAAGGCTATGTGGCACAATATTCATTTGTGCTCTATATATAGAGATTTATGATAGGGAGGAAAATTTTGGCCCGTTTATTGGGGTGATAAAAAATGTGTCTTTGTCGTAAAAAAAAATTAAAATCTTGTCTGCCCTAAAAACTCTACTACTTCGAAATTAAACTATTTCTTTGATTCTTTCAATGGATATAAAACCCTAATTTCAAGTATTAAGATTAATAACACTTTAGGAAAAATAACTGAAAAGTATTCGTTTATTTGTCTTTTTTATTTTTAATTTCGCTTTAATATTTGCGAAGACGGAAATAGTTGCATTGTGTTTAGATGTTGATGGACCAGTCATGCGGAAAGGGAGTATACGAAGCGGACTAATTAGAAGAGGAGATTACCTTTATCATGGAGACAAAATAATTACCGGGAAAGTGGGCTCGGCTTCCTTCATTATGATTTATGAAGATACATCTATACGGTTGTATAACAACTCTGTTGTCCGTTTGGTGAGTGAGCGATATAGCATGCTTAATCACTCTGAGCTAGCATTGTTTGAAGGGAAAGTAATTGTGGAAGCTGATGATAATATTGGTTATAATTTTGTGGTTAATACACCTTCCACTAAAGCTATAGTATCCGGCACAAATTTTTTAGCAGAATATAAAGAAGACCTACTTTTTAGTGGCGTAGATTACTCTATTTTCACCGTTTTAGAAGGTGTCATAGAACTAGAAAACCTAAATTCAAATCTTTCAATGTTCCTTTACAATGGTGAAACGATAGTTTCTACAGAAAGTGGAAGATTTTTGAGAATGGATACGTTTAGAAATCCTGAAGGCATCATAAACTCACTTTTAGAATTTAAATAAAATTATGGAAAGTCATATAATTGCTATTGGAGGCGGAGGTTTTGGAAGAAACCCAAAACACAATAAAGTTGAAAAGTATATTTTAGAACAATCGCAAAACAAAAAACCAAACATTCTATTTATACCCACAGCAAGTGCTGAAGACAAATATTATATTGTAAATTTTTATGCTTGTTTTTCAAAGTTAGGCTGCATCCCTTCCCATTTAACGCTTTTTCAACGTACACCTAGATTAGATAGCATCATAAAAAAATCAGATATCATATATGTTGGGGGTGGCAATACCAAGAGCATGTTAGCGGTGTGGCGCGAGTGGAAACTTGATAAACTATTGTTCCAAGCATATGAAAACGGAACAATTCTTTGCGGTGTTAGCGCTGGTGCTATATGTTGGTTTGAGCAAGGGATAACAGATTCTTGGGCAAGTAATTTAAATACTTTAGATTGCTTAGGGTTTATAAAGGGAATGGCATGCCCTCATTATCAAGAAGAAGCAGAAAGAAGGCCCGATGTCCATAAGTTTTTATTAAATGGCAAGGTTGGATCTGGATATGCAATCGATGGAGGAGCTGCTGCACATTTTATTGATGGGGTGTATTTCAAAGGTCTTCAGTTTTACCCGGATTCATATGTATATAAAGTTTCTGAAAAGTCGGGTATTATTGAAGAAGACAGGCTGAGACTAGAGAAATTATAAATTAATATTTAAAAAAAGTAAATACTACAATTAGAATTGAACATGACAGATTTCACAATCAATGTAAATGGTGAGAAAAGAAGAGTCAAAGTTGATGGCGATACTCCTCTGTTGTGGGTGATCAGGGACGAATTAAAGTTGACAGGAACTAAGTTTGGTTGTGGTAGAGGTCTTTGTGGCGCGTGTACAATTCATATCAATGGTGTAGAAACTAGATCTTGTCAAACTTCAATTGATTATCTTGAGGAGGATGATGAACTAACAACTATTGAAGGATTGTCAAAAGACTCGTCTCATCCTGTTCAAAAAGCGTGGGTTGAGCACGATGTTCCTCAATGCGGATATTGCCAACCTGGACAAATCATGACAGCTTCTGGATTTTTATCTAGAAATCCTAATCCATCAGATGCAGATATTGATAATGCCATGAAGATGAATATATGCAGATGTGGAACCTATCCTCGTTTAAAACAAGCTGTAAAATCGGCTGCAAAAGAAATCCAAAATGGATAAAAAGCACCTAATATCTAGGAGGAGTTTCATAAAAACCGCTTCTTTAATAGGTTCAGGGTTTGCAATAGGCTTTAATTTTATTCAAGCTAAACGAAATTTGAATTCAGAATTTTCACCAAGCATGTTTATAAATGTTTTAAGTGATGATTCTGTCATCTTATCGGTTTCAAAAGCAGAAATGGGGCAGGGAGTTTGGACTTCACTACCTATGTTAATTGCTGAAGAAATGGAAGCAGATTGGAATAAAGTAAAAGTACAACAAATTTCTAAAGACAATTTTATTGGAACAGGTGGGAGTATGTCTATTAGTGGTTATGGTTGGCAGAAAATGAGGAAAGCTGGCGCTGTCGCAAAGCAAGTTCTTATTGAAGCAGCGGCTCTAAAATGGAAAGTAAGTCCAATGGAATGTACTGCTAAAAATAATATTGTTTACCATAAGAAAACTAGTCAATCTGCTTCTTTTGGTTCATTGGTTAATGAAGCCTCAAAAATTAAAATTCCTAAAAAAGTTCAGCTTAAAAAATCTTCTGAGTATAACCTTCTTGGTAAGGATATGCCAAGGATGGACTCTGAAGTTAAAGTTAATGGGACGGCATTTTTTTCAATGGATAAAAATCTACCTGGTATGCTTTATGCTATGGTCGAAAGGCCAAAATACTTTGGGTCTAAGTATAAAAATTCAAATTTAGATTTTATCAGAAATCAGGACGGAATCATCGAGGCATTTTTAATACCCTCTGGTGTAGCTATTGTTGGTGAAAAATATTGGTCGGTGATTAAGGCAAGAAAATTGCTAAAAGTGAATTGGGAAAAAAAAATAAACCCTGTTTATAACGATAGTAAAATATATAAGGATCATTTAGATGAGCTCTCTAATGGGAAGTCTTCCAAGGTGCGTAAAGATGGGAATCCCAATAAATTATTTAAAACTGGCAAAGGTATTATCGAGGCCCAATATTATTTACCATTTCAAACACACGCTGCTATGGAACCTTGTAATTGCGTAGTTAATGTTTCCAATAACGCCTGTGAAATATGGACTGGGACTCAAAATCCTGATAATGCAATCACTCGAGCCTCCAAGGTGACAGGAATTCCTGAAAAAAATATTAAGCTCAATTTAACTTTCCTTGGTGGAGGTTTCGGAAGAAAATCATTTAATGATTGGATTGAAGATGGAGTAAGAATCTCAAATCATCTCAAAAAACCTGTAAAATTAATCAACTCTCGTGAAGATGATACGAAGTACGGTTTTGCTCGTCCTTCAAGCAAGCATACTATGAGTGCAGTTTTATATGGCAAAGAAATAAAAGGTTGGAAACATGTCGTGGTTTCTCCTGATCCTTTGACAGGGAATGCCGCAAATCAATATGGTGCGAGCATTCCTATTTTAAAATGGGCAACAAGTATCGGTATCGTAAAAAGTAAAATAAGAAATTATCTTGTTACAGATGGAGCAGCGCATATACCTTATGAATTTGAGAATATTTTAGTAAAAGCATCTCCTTTTGAAACTGATATACCATTAGGTTTTTGGAGAGCAGTTTTCCATTCTCAAAATGCATTTGCAAATGAATGTTTTATTGATGAGTTGGCCTGCAAATTGGAGATTGACCCAGTTGAATTAAGACTTAGTTATTTAAAAAACAATATAAGAGCAATGAAAGTAATTCAAAAAGTAGCTGATGAATCTAATTGGAGCTCGACGCTGCCACAAAATCACTTTCAAGGCTTTGCTTATCATTATAGCTTTGGAACTCATGTAGCTCAGGTAGCAGAGTTATCTATTGTGAATAGTAGAGTTAAGGTTCATAAAGTTTATTGTAGCGTGGACTGTGGTCAGACAGTGAATCCAATGACAATCAGAGCTCAAATACAAGGATCAATTATTTTTGGTATGGGAGCAACATTGAATAGTGAGATAACCGTTAAGGAAGGGAGGGTTAATGAAAGTAATTTTGACGACTATCCTGTAGTGAGATTTAATGAATCACCACAAATAAAAGTAGTTGTATTAGAAAACAATGAAAAACCTGGCGGAGTTGGAGAACCTGGTTTGCCGCCAATAGCCCCTGCAATCGCCAATGCAGTTTTTGCCGCCTCAGGTAAGCGATTTAGAAAGTTACCTATATTACCTAAAGATATTTCACTGTAGTATAAATCTGATTTAAAAAACTTAATTTCCGCACATAAATTTAGTTATAAATACAACTAATAAAATAAATACGACATTTTCCGAGTTCGAATTACGCTCAAAACGCCCTTTTTAGTTGCATATGCAACTAAATAAAGTGTAACTTAATTTTATGCAAAAAGCAGACTCACTCAAGTTTCATATGAATCTAGGAATGCTAATTAGGTCAGCCCATAACTCAATGACAGAGAGATTTGTTCAAAACGTATTTAATTCTGGTTTAGACATATCAATGGATCAGTGGATGGTTCTTGGTCCTATATGGCAATTAGAATCGCCCTCTCAGAAAGACTTAGGTGAAATTTGTCTTAGAGATAAGCCAACTATTACCAGAATTATCGATTCCTTAGAAGAAAAGAGTTTGGTTGTTAGAGTTTCTGATCAAATAGATCATAGGATTAAACGAGTTATCCTTACAATATCAGGTAAACAGTTATTCTATGATGTTCTACCAATTATGGAGAAAACAAGGGAAGAAGCGCGGGGCAACATACCGGAGGATGAGATTCAAATATTTAAAAACGTGCTTTCCAAAATTATACAAAACCTTAAATCATAATCTCGATGCGACCCTTCTATCTATTATTTATATTCATAATTATTTTTGCGTTTGGATGCTCCAATAGTCCTAGCATTTCTGCTGATGAGCTGGGCATTAGCATTCCAGAGCAGTGGTCAATGCCTATCCATGAAAAATCTAATGCTACGGACTGGGTTGAAGCCTTTAATGATGAAGATTTAACTGTATACATCGGAAAAATAAAGTCCAATAGTCCAGATCTTCTATCTCTTATAGAAAACGAGAAAATAGGGCGCTACAATGCAAGTATAAAAGGTGCAAACATTATGCCATCGATTAATCTTAGCTTTAATCAATCTGAGAGCCGCCAAAACCTATCAGCGTTTGGATTTGCAGATTCCTTTTTAGGTAACCAAGGACCCGATTCCTCTAGTCAAACTAATTCCTCCAGTAGTATAGTATCATTTGAAAACAAAACGTTTGGCCTCGGTCTTAACTATCAGTGGGAGCTGGATATTTGGGGACGATTGCTTAATGAAAGAACAGCAGCGAGGAAAGACTACGAAGCTGTGAAGTATGATTTGTCTTACCTTGGCTTTTCAATTGTAGTAAGAAGTGCGATACTCTTTTACCAAGGTATAGAAGCATTTCAACAGTCGATATTATCGAAAGAATCTTATGAAAGCTTAGTTGAAATTAGAAATTTAGTAAAAGAAAGATACGAAAAAGGATTACGATCAAGTTTAGATTTTAGACTAGCAGAGACTTCTGTTTCTACAGCTATTCTTGAAATGGAAAATAGAAAAAATCAGTTAGTTTTTCTAAATCGACAGCTTGAAATTTTAGCAGGAGAGTATCCTTCAGGAACTTTTATCAAGAAAAAGGAATTACCAAAACATTTACCTGATATACCTGAAAGTATTCCAGCAGCTATAGTAGAAAGACGCCCAGACATTCGGAGTTTAGTATTAAAAGTTGAGTCGAATTTAAACCGTATAGCGCAAGCAAAAAGAAATTTATTGCCTGGTTTAAATCTTACAGGAGCTCTTGGAACGTCAACCCAAGATTTTGAGAACCTTTTCAATCAGGACTATGGAATTTGGAATTTGGGTATAAATCTAACGGCACCCATTTTCAATGGT
>MDTE01065976.1_pt1 | contig 10952 bp, 10 predicted proteins | sample 811231 | NCBI WGS metagenome assembly MDTE01 (sample SAMN05326651, study PRJNA326480) | marine metagenome | isolation source: seawater | place: Indian Ocean: Red Sea | collected 2010 | reverse complement strand
TAGTTTTCTATGAACATTATCTTCAAAAAACATACTCCAAGCCATTGGATGGCCTCTCAAATAATTTTTTGAAGTCCAACTATATTTACCAGCTTTTTTTTTCTCAAGACATAATTTATCTGAATTATAATATCCACACCGCATATGAGTAAATTTTTCATGATCTTTACCATTTATGTAATTTCTATATTGAATATAAGTACTAACTGTTGATCCTTGTGAACCAATAAATAAATCAGCATATTCACATAGTTTTTTTTGTACAATAAACTCAGCTATATCTGTTTTATTAAACAATTTACTTAATTTTTGTCTATGTTCATTATTAATTAACTCATCTGCAAATATTACTTTATTTTTAAATTTTTGAAAAAAAGGATTGTCTTTACGATCCGTCATTATTAATACTTTTGAATACTTGTTAAACCAAGGAGTAATGTTTCTCTCTATTTCATTGTTTGGTCCAGTTATACTATTTACTTTCTTATGATAATCGCCAAATCTCAAATGAACTGCCAATATATGTTTATAAGGACCCAACTTTTTTGTCAATTCCTTATATATTTCTTCTATTGTGTCTATATTTTTACTTAAAATATTGCATATATTACTCATTAGCATGTAATTTTCTTTCTTTGTATAAATGTTTGTAAAGCATCTAGAAGCATTGCTCTTTTCTAGTTTTACTCTCTTTATATTTGGATTAAATAACTTATCCAATATACCACAATCTAACTCTTGACGAGAATGACAAAAATCTCTTCTATCAGAAGATAATTTTGGTGAAGATAATTCTCTATCTACAAAAACAACATTACTCATTTTTTGTTCTAGTTCTATTCTTGCACACCTAGGAACAGATTCAAATTTATGAACACTAAAACCATTCACTAAATATTTTGTAAAATCATTGGATAAATAATCTGTTAATACTCCATATGCACGATTTGGTTGACCACAATGAACAAGTGGGTGTTGAACATACAGTCTCAAAGCTCTATTAGAAATGTTTGCTAAATATACTGCCATTTCAAGTGAAAATAATTGATTATAAAATCCTACTCCAGTAAATAGTACAAATACTAATTCTGGTACACTAATTTTCATGTCTTGACTTATATAATGCCTCTCATTTACCTCCTCAACAGTAGGTTTACTCCCATCAATAGCCGTCTTCAATAATATTATACCATTTTTTGGTAACTCCCGCGCATGACCAAATGAATTCCCCTCGGGTGCCATTATATCAGCATATGATTGTCCACCATTAGGAAAGCCTTTAAATCCAATGTAGATATGATTTTCATCAGAAAAGAAAAAACAACCTTTTCCCTTTTTATGAACAATGGCACGATGCTGTCTACCAATACTGTGTTTCTTAACACACGTAAGTGGATCTTCAGTTTTACAAAATAAAATTTCGTACGGTTGACAACAATCTATTTCCCACTTATTCTGATCTGGTCTTACAAATTCTAATGTATAAGGTCCTATTTTTTGTCCAATACGATATTTCTCTTTTATTTCCGTGAGGCCTGTGGCCTCTTGCACCGCAATATCTGTATCCATATTACCAATCAAATTATTTATTATATTCTCCTTCACAAATATACTCCATTCACTCGTATTCATACGAGTCAAGTGTACTTGATGACACCCAGTTGGGTTCGGATGATATACCCTTTCTATAGCAAATTCTTTATGGGCATCACTATTAAAATTTGGATATTTCAAATCCTTTTGAGAACAAAAAAAGATATCTTCATTTCCACGATGACCCTTCGAAAACGGAACATTTCTGTATTGTTCACACACTTTTATCATTGATTTTATATTTCTTAAAGAATAACCACCATTACCAGCAGGATAGCGAGCGCACTGATTACATAATGTCCATGGAGCACCGATGTAATCATATTGAAAATACTTTTCAGGTATTTTTTTTAAAGTAAGGGCATCTGTTTGATATATCAATATATGTGAAAAATTTAAAAAATGTTCATAAAATTGAGGCTGTTTTAGCAATATTGAATATGTTCCACGATCTAAATTAGCATGTTCCGTTTTAACAAAAATCAAGTTATTCCAGTCTTTGAATGTATTCTCTACAAAACTCGCATTACGTGTACCATATACAACAGCTATTCCTATTTCTTCGGGTTTATACACACGTAGTACTGCATTCATAACATATTCTATTTCCTTCATAACTCGAAACTCTATCAAACAAATTACTAATTTACCATCCTTCTTAAAATTCAATGGCAATGTCGGTTTAGGAATCATTGATATCAAATCATTGACTTCTTTTAACCGAGGATGCATTAATCTAATTGATTTTGTTTTTTAGTATAGATTATTTTAAAATCACATCTTACCGTTTGAATAAACTAGACGCTTATGGCTACGACGAAACCCACCGCCAGGTCTTCTTGCTTTTGGGTGAATATAGTCCATTAATTCTGTCCTTTTATGTTGATCACCAAATACCATCTCTATTGGTGTGCTTGGTCGAGAGCTTTTAACACTTCTCTTATTTTGAGCTTCTAATAAATCTCTCTTTGTTTTTTCAAGTATTTCTATGTTTTCATTATTATTTATATTTGTCAGTAATGCATCTATTGATTCTACAATAGAACTAGTTTCATTTATTGCAATAGAACGCAATAAAGATGCACTCTTTTCTCTCTTTATATCATAATTTATTGGTTTAGAAGATAAAGATAATATATGACCATTCTCGGGAAATTCTTCTAATACTTTCAATAAATTACCTCTTAAATCAAATACACATATTAAAGAGTTATCTCCAAACGAATGATTGTGCACATTTACTATTATCATAGATTCATCATCACACATAATACATGTATCACATGATTGATATCCTTCATATTTTGATACAATTACATTAACAGATATTGGTTCCGATGATACACCAGGCACTATAGCCCGACTATAAAAATTATTAAAGTGATTTTTGTAATACAACTTTTCTTGAACATCTATATTTAGAATTACTCCACCATCAATACGTAATAATGATATCTCTCCAGCAGAAGAACAAGTTAGTATTACATCCGGCGAAGCAGTCTGTGTCGGATCCGCTAAACCAATAGAAATACTACCTAAAGTACTTTTTAAAAATCGGCAATCTGATACCATACCAGAAAATACCTCATTAAATGTATATAATATTTCAAGGTCTTGTATTCCTCCTTCAACAAGTTGTACTTTTGTATGATATACAACTATATTACCATCTTGATCACCACATAATAATAATTTCCCATCGTACGAAAAATTTGCACAACTTAAAATTCCTTCCAGTTCAACATATTGTTCATCATCATCATTATCAGTTACAAAATTAAAATCATAAAATTCATTCCCACCATCTAGTACAACAAGTATATATTCACCATTATTACTTATTTTCAAAAATTCTATAGAATTACTTGTACAAACATACTCATCCACTGGTGAAGAAATACTATCACTATTAATATCATAAATTAATACCTTACTATTTTCATCCTCTTCATCAATACTTTCATAATTTTTTCCAATTGCAACATACCCACTCGTCGCCGAAACGTCCATAGCCACCGCTCGACCAAGAATCCCGTCGTCATTCTGACCATTCATTTCTATTTTATGTATTTCTTCTCCAGTATTTGAATCAAATATGAATAGATAAAAATTACATAGAACAACGATTTTTTGACCATTAGAACAATATTGAGCACTTATAACATCTGTACATAATGACTTTTCATTTGGATTTTCAACAATTTTTTCTGAATATAGAGCACCAGACTTAATATCCCACTGTAATAATTTACAATTCTCTGTTAAAGACAATATTACATAGTCACTATTTATTTCATCCATTAAAATTATATATATTTTTTTGCTTAAACGAATCCTAATGTCAATAAAGTAATATCAAGTCAATATGGCCAAACAGGAATTGTTAGTGTCTGTACTTAAAAATATTGTCTCGCAAGGTAAATTTCCACATTTTCACTTTTGTGGACCCCATAGCGATGATGTACTGGACGTTGTAAATGAAGTTATATCCGATCATTATGATAACAAAAGCATGATTATGCAAATACATATACTAGATAACATTAGCGAGTCACATTTAGTACAAATGATCACCGCATTTTGTAATCTACAACCAGTAGTTGCAGATAATGATACAAAACCAAAAGTTATAATAATACATCAGCAAAATGAGTCACTAAATGACAATTTTGTTCATTTTTTAGAAGATAGAATGTCCGAAAAACGTGTTAAATTTGTATTTCTAACAGCATCCATGCATGTTGTACCTGCAGTTTTACTTAATAAAATGGTCAGTTTTACTATTCATCCAAAATCAAATACAAAAACAAAAGGGACATGCGTAGATTCAGGCGATGTTTTTTACAAATTAATAAATACAAATACAGATAATCATACCTACGCAGATACTATAATTCAATGGTCGCAGCTACACACTCTATCAATACCAACAATTATTTACGACACATGGTATGAAAATATTTTAAAATTAGCAAACAATTAACCTAACAAAAAAATATCGTTTAAATACAATGGGAAACAAATCTTGTAATAGCTGCACTAGATTACCATACGGTATGTTTCAAATTTTTTCTTTATCTGCTCTAACAGCTACTATTACAATAGCAGTAATTGCATACAATATGTCACAAATATGGAAAAAAGATTGGAAAAATTCAAGATGTAAATTACATGTTATGCCATTTGCATCATTAATAGAGCCTAATAAATCAGTTGTTGATAATTATAAAGAATGTATGAAAATGAAAATTGATCCAATCGTTAAAGCACATACGCAATATAAAATGAACAAAGAAGCAGAAAAAGCAATTCGAGGTACTGAAAAACTGAATCAACAAGCTAAGGAAGCAAAAGATGATACTGAAACGTCTAAGGGATTTCTTCAAGAACAATTAGATAAATTAATTGATTTTTTTGATAGAATATTATTTATAGGTAAATATACTGCTCATAAGATTCAAAATTTCTTTTACAAAATAGTCGCCTTAATATGGTCGAATTATTACTATTTGATTACGAATATTAACACTGTTATATTACAAATCGCTAATTTTCAAAGAATGTTTGTGGCCATGAATACATTGGCAATTGTTGTTACCGTATTTACATTCCTGTTTCCACCACTTCTCCCAGTTACATTACTAATGACCGCTATTGTAGTCGCAATTAATTTAGTAGAAAAATCTGCAGAAAAAAGGGCTTATTGTTGCTTTAGTCCGGGTTCACGATTTCTACTTCACGATCTAACTGAGAAAAATATAGAAGATATAACTTTATCACAAAAATTATACGGTGGCGGTGAAGTAACAGGAAAAATAACTCTAATGAATAAAAATATTCCAGTTTATAACATTGGGAATGTCTTCGTCACTGGAGATCACCTTCTTCAAACTGATTTGGATTCCGAATGCCATGGTAAATGGAACTATGCTGGAGATATAGCAAATATTTATAATAAACCAAAGAAAATGACAGATATCGTTCATTGTTTAGTTACATCGAACAATGTTGTTTTCTCTTCCGATTTAACCATGTTTACAGATTACGAAGAAACATCTTCGCCAAACATACAAACATTGATTTCTAAAGTCATTTTAAAATCATTAAGACAGTCACAAAACACAAAAGACTCAAAATTTAATCTTAATAAAAAATACGAATTAGGTGAAAAAAATAACTGTTTGTCACCAAAAACACCAATTAAAATGAATAATCAAACTTATTCTACTATTGAAGATATTCAAATCGGAGACATACTATCACATAATAATAAAGTTATTGGGAAATATGAATGTAATACAAAAGATATTCAATTTTTCAATATCGACAAAATAGTGATTTCTCCAAGAATCATATGCTCAAAAAATGGTTCCGCGTGGAATAAAGTTTACAATTTAGGAAAACAATCTCCATTGACATTTGAAAAAGGATATCATTTAATAACAGAAAATCATACAATACAACTTTCAGATAATTTGTTTATTCGTGATTTTATTGAAACATCTGATGAAAAAATACAAAATTATATCTCAGATATAGTGTTGCAACACATTTCACCAAAAGACCCACCATCAAAAATAATACTCTATTCTTAATTTGATATTAAGAGTAATAGGCAATATACATAAATAAATGGTTAGATTGCTTTTTTATTTAAGTTTTATTGTTCATGTAAAATCTTTATTATATGACAAACCTATATTCATCACGGGCGCAAATTCAAAACTTGGTCAGCGAGTAATAAATAAATTGAATATGAGAGGAGTAGAAATGAAGTGTTTGGTAAGAAATACGCAGAAGGCGGAGAGATTATTTCAAAATATGGATTGCGTCGAATTAGTAGAAGGCGACATTCTAGAATATGATTATCTCAAAAATATAATGAAGGAATGTGAAATGTCAGTGAATCTACATAGTGTAAATCGTGTTAGTAATCCTTTTCGAAGGCATAATCACAGTTACGATATAATTACAAATTCACTTGATAAAAACCATCCTTTTTATGTCAACTATATCGGTATGAAGAATATTATTAAATCATGTAAGGAAAACAATATTAACAAATTAATTCGTACGACGGATAGAGCTACCGCTCTGGCACCTTATCATCCAACATCATTATTATTAGACTCATTCCATTCAGATCAAATATTCTGGCATCGTCATTCCGAAAATGACATTATTTCATCTGGACTAGTGTATACAATCATAAGGCCTGGTGGAATACACAATAAAGACTATGATGCAGTCGAATTAGAACACGAAATTGCAAAAGGACCAACAAAAATTGGAATCAATAATCTTGCTGATGTTATAGTTAGAACGATCTTGCCATCGGAAAATCATATTGAACCTGAATTTCCGTTCGAGAATCAAATTATCGCCTGCCACGGATACAATACGCCAATAAAAAAGGCTACTTTAAGAATTTTGCATCCTTAAAAATACAGGCCCATGTCATAAATTGGTTCTTTTTTTAGAAACGACTGTAATAATTCAATACCAATGCTTAAGGTATTTTAATATTTATTTAAATATGGAGGATACAATTCTTGTTCCTCGGGGCGAGAGCTGCGGCGGGCCGGCTCTCAAACTATTTAACGATAATTTTATAAAATCAATGAAATTTAAAAATTTACCCAAAAAATACGAATTAATCGGAAAAGGAAGCTATTCGAGAATAATTATTTCAGAAGAAATAGGAAATGATAAAGTAATTAAATGCATCAGAAAATCATCAGTTCAATCAAATAATAGAAAATATTTAATTAATGAAATAAAAATTATGAAACAAATTAATAATGATTTGATTGTAAAAATGTTTGATTTATTCCAATCAGAAGATTCATTTAATATTCTACTTGAAAGAGGAAGACTGGATTTATTTGTTTTTTCAAAAAATAAACCATATTCCAAAAAAATTTGCAATTATATTGTCAGAGATTTATCTATTTCAATTGAATATATTCATTCAATGTCAATTTACCATCGAGATATCAAATCGGAAAATATAATTATTTTTAATGAAAACGAAGAAAATTATCAATTTAAATTGTCTGATTTTGGCATTTCAGTTGTTGATAATGACTATGGAATTGGAAATTGCGGCTCTATTGGATTTAATTCTCCAGAAATGTCTAATAAAATACAATTTAGTAGAAAAAAAGCAGATTATTGGGCGTTCGGAGCTGTTCTATTGGAGCAATTGATTGGACAGGACAGATTTGTTAACGAATGGTTAATGTTATATTATGATAGAAAACATACCAAATTATCAAATTTATATGATAATGCTTTAAAAATATTCAAAAAGGAGGGATTTGATTTTGACTGGAGCATTTTAGATAATTTATTGAATATTGATCCGATTCAACGCCATTTACCGAACAACACTAAAATTATTAACAATTTTACAAATTTTTTAATATGAATGGTGCTGATGTACTAATGTTATTTTTTTTTATTTTTATTATTTTTGGATTAATTTATTATTTATATCTTCCTACATTTCTTTCTTGGAGGGATAGAAGAGAAGAGAACCGAGAAAGAAAGAAAGAGGCGGAAATCAATGGGATGAAAATTATGATGTTATACGAATAATATTCAAAGAAATAATAGGAGCTGTACGAATTTTAAAATAAAAATATTTTAATATATTAACATGAATGCTGCTGATGTACTAATATCATTATTTGGTGTACTAACGTTTTTGTCTTTTATTGGTATTATTATTGGCACGATATATTATATAATTCTTCCTGAAATTCTTTCTTGGAGAGATACAAGAAAATATAACCGAAAACAAGAAAGAAGACGCGGTAATCAATGGGATGTAAATTACTATAATTTATGGTGGATGGTACTTCTTGGGTTATTAATTCCTTATGCTGTGTTTTTATTTATTCTTCGATCTAAATAAACCATTTTTAATTTTTGTTCATACTATATATTACTGATTAATGTTTAGATAATTTATTGCTTGAGAGTCAAATAAGTGTCGCACGAATCCTCTTTTTCAACAAAATATCCTTTTTTCGAAATGAATTCGATAAATTTTTTGTAATTCCCACTCCTTTTTCTAGTTCCATCTGTGTGCGCATTTTCAAAAATAATTTTTTTTGGTTTTATTTTATAATTATATGAATTAAGAATTTCTATGTCATGTCCCTCAGTATCTATATGTAATAAATCTATTTCTGAAATATTTAAATCAATAAATAATTGCTCAAGTGTACAACACGGCACTTTTATTTCCTCAACAGATTTCACTTGCCCCCAGTGATTTCCAGGGTGATCTTTATTTACCGAGCTAACACCAAACTTCCACATATCGTTTTCCCTCTTAATACTATTTAATTCTTCTTTTTTAGGTGTATACAGTGAAATGTCGCCGTTATATGAAGATATTGCTTTGTTAACAAAAATGAAGTTATTATTTGGATACTTATTTTCATAATTTGCTTTTAATCTATTAAAAATATGTTCAATTGGTTCGACTAATATTACATTATCTTCCTTACTAATGCTATTAATTATAGGGTCGGCTCCATCAATATCACCATAACATGAGCCAATTTGTACAATTGTACGCATTTATAATTATTACAAAATTTAAAAATTTAAAAATGTACACAATGTCAAAAAAATGAACTTGATTATTTTAAGTTAAGCATACTAAATTGTATAAACAATAAGACATATTTGAGTAATATATTAAATATGTCCGCACTTTCTGAAAACTCGCGCCGCCCTGTTACGCTCAGCACTAAGGACTGGAACGATGATTCTATTAATAAAATTACGTACAGCGAAATCAAGTCCTTTGGCACTGCAGGTGCACGATCAATGTTCGTAAATTATGATAACAAGCCTTGGGCATTACAAACTCCCAAGATGAGACTTCCGTATGGATTAAGCAAGTTCGAAGAGCCTGGAAAGGCTCCCAAGTATAATATTGATTTGTCGTTCGTAGGAATGGACGAGAATCCGAAACTTAAGAAGTTCTTTGACATTTTACAATCTATTGATGAAAAGATTGTAAGTGATTGTCAGAAAAAGGAGAATTCGCTAAATTGGATGAAAAAGAAGACTATTTCTGAGGATGTTGTAAGAACGCTTTACACAACATCTATCAAAAGAGCTAAGGACAAGGAAACTGGAGAATTTACTGACAAGTACCCTCCCACTTTCAAGGCAAAAATGAATTACTGGGAAGGAGTATTCAAGGATGTAGACGTATATGATCATAATGGTGAAAAAATCGAAAACACTGACGAATCGTATGAACAGTCTCTTGCAAAGGGTCAGAACTGTAAGGCGATTGTAAAATGTGGCGGAGTTTGGTTCTCAGGTGGTAAATTCGGAGTAACCTGGAAAGTTGCTCTTATAAAGGTTGACGAGCCACGCGGCTTTACTGGTTATGCTTTCCGAGACGATGGTTCATCTGATGAAGAAGTAGAAGACAGCGATTAGGTAAAAAAAAATAAAAAAAAATTTTTCCAAGTGTGGTAATATAAACATTTCTTGGTTTTTTTTTATTTTTATTAATAAATGGTTAAGACTAAAAGAAAGTTAAAAAAAAATGTTAAACCAAAAAGAACTATTAAAAGAGGGGCTGGGAAAAAGGAACGAAAATTAAGAAAATCCCCAACTATACGCGATTTAAAAAAACCAACGCTATCCAAACAAAGAAGCACTTCAGCATCGCCTGCTTCAGTTGGAAACGTTTCTTTTAGTGAAATGGGAGTTTCAAGAAGTGACTCACCAGCTTCAATAGGAAATTTGTCTTTTAGTGAAATATTGGGGTTAAATGATGACATAGGAAGAAAAACCCCAACAATATTGGAAACAACTGAAAAATCGTCACCAATTAGACCAAATAAGAAAAAAACATTCACTCCAGTCGAATCGCCAGCCACAAAACTATCTAATACATTTGGCTCAATGGATATTGAATCTGGGCCTAAATTACCTGATTTTACATCATCGACGAAAGTTTCAAAACCAATACCAATACGAAAGCGCGATTCGGAGACTGTTATTCAGCCTTTCAAGTACGCAAATACGGGTTTTACCGATTCTTCAGACGAAGAAAAAGATGCAGACGACAAGGATGGCCCTCTATTTTTCAATTAATACAAAAAAATGATATTATTGCTATAACTCTATATTTAAAGAATGTTAGTATCTATATATGTATTTGAGAGTGTATTTGGTAATGATCTAGTAAATATTATTAAGGAATTTATTGATAATCCATTAAAAGAATCACGTGAAATGAGGAAACATTTATTACTTAGAGAATTATGTCATATCTACGATCTTTATTGTGTAGACACACAAAAAATAGTTTCAAAATT
>MDTE01053940.1_pt1 | contig 10952 bp, 9 predicted proteins | sample 811231 | NCBI WGS metagenome assembly MDTE01 (sample SAMN05326651, study PRJNA326480) | marine metagenome | isolation source: seawater | place: Indian Ocean: Red Sea | collected 2010 | reverse complement strand
TTTATCTAATCCTTTTTTATTTTTAAAATTAGATAAATCAAATTTACTCCTTAACTCAGCTGATACAGCCGCCGTTAATGATTCTTTCTTTCTTGCCATTAATTATTAAATAAATTATCAAATTCGTCTTTTTTCGTTTGTTTCGCTTGAGAAGTATCTAAACTAAATTTAGATTTAGATTTAGCTTCTTCTTTTTCCCAAGGTAAGTCCTTAGGATCATTATCAAAATCAGTAGGTGATTCAGATATAATATCACCCTCTTCATGTGAATCTTCTGGTGCTAACCATTTTTCCAATGCTGATTTCATTTCATCAAACGTGTAACGTTTAAATAATTCTTTAGGATTTGGTTGTTCTTTTAACCATCCTTGTACTTGTTTGCTATCTTCACTAAGTGGGGAAGTTTTTAATCTTACTCTAACTGATGATCTATTATAAGGTGTACCTGTAACTTCAGGGCCAACTGTTTCTACAGTTAAATCTCTACCAGATGCTACATCAGTATAATCACCTATTTCTTCATCAACAGCTAATGCAAGTAGTTCTTCATAAACTGTTTTTCCAAACTGCCATAATCTAACTCCTTTATCCTCCTCTCCTCTAACTACAACAGGAACAAAAATACGATTTTTAGCATCTAATTTTTTAGCTAAAACATAATTTTCCTTATTGTATTCTTCTCTAAGTTTAGAAGCAAATAATGCAATAGGGTCTTTTTCACCAAAGTTTAAAGGTGAAATCATAACCTTATTAGTAATCCCATAATAAAACTTAAGTTCTGTAAATGGGTTTTTAGGATCAAATGCACTAGGCACGATTCTAATTTGTTGTTTACCTACAGAAGGACGCCAAAATATTGTTGTATAATCCGTTTTTTGTCCACCTGAGGATTGTTTTTGTTGGAGATTGTCCAACTTCTGTTTAAGTAATGATAAATCCATAATTATAACTTATTTTTTGTATTAATATCAATATACGCACATTGTTCTAGGGAGCCAAATTATTTTTAAATAACTACAACTCCTTTTTTTTCTATAACTTCTAAAGCACACTTTTGAGCAAAAGCAATACTTTCTATAATATTTTTACTTGTTAAATAACTAAATATAAAAGCAGCGAAAAATGTATCACCTGCACCTGATAAGTCAGATACTTCTGCTTGTCTAGTAGGTGGGATAATAGTATCCTTGTATTTAACTCCTCTTTCTCCTAATGTAACAATTAAATTGCCCTTATATTTTTTTAAATTCTTTTTATTTCTATTAAATTCAACTTCATTAATTTTTAAAAATGTAGCATCGTTAATCCAATCATTAAATAGTTTTTTAGAATCAATAAAGGATAAGGGATATCTATCAACTAGAAATTTAATAGTACTTTCAGTTAAAAAGCCCTTATTATAATCACTAATAATAATAGCATCATAATCCCCTAACTTTGTAATAACATCATTTTTTATTCTTTTACAACTATCATCTTCATCTACTCTTAATAACATTTGATTAGTTTTAATATCAACTAGTCTAGTTTTTGTAATTTCATCTTCATTAGTAATTAAATCTATATCCCAATTTTTAGCTAAACTTACTAAATTATTAAATACATTTTTAGCCATACCACCATTAGCTTTTTGATAAGTAGGATTAAATACAGGTACAGGTGCTTCAGGACAAATTCTGTCACAAACCCCATAAACAAATTTATCAGTACAACTATCTCCTATTACTAATACTTTCATATAACTCTAAATGTTTATTTGCAAATTCTTTTTTACTCTTTAATATTGAATAATCTAACTTTTTTTCGTATTTTAAAGGTGAATGTAATATATCAATTAAATTATCCTTATCTTTTTCTAAATTTCCCGTTAAATCATCTATATATTCATTATAGGATCCCTGATAGTGATCATGATTAAAAGCCATAACTTTTAAATTATTTGATATAGCCTCTTTTAATACTATTGGATTACATTCCCAAGTTGATGTAAATAACATTAAATCAGATTTTTTATAAAATTTACTTACTTCATCTTGGTTCTTTTCTCCATAAATTCTAATATTAGGGGGTAAATCATTCATTAGTGGGCTCCAATAATCTTCAAAATTAGGAGCTTGATTACCTACAAAATGAAATATATAAGTCCACCTATATTTTTCCCATAATAATTTAGCTATTTCTATAGCATATTTCTGATTTTTTCCTGGTGTCCATAATCCAACATTTAAAATATGAAATTCACCTGTTTTTCTCCATCCTTCTTCTAATTTAATTTCTTCCTTAGTTGAATTACTTACGGGACCACAAAAAGGATATTCAATTAATTTAGCCCTATATTTTAAATTTTTAGCTTCATCATAGTGAGAATTAACTACACAAGAAAAAGCATCAGGAATATATTTTTTATTAGGAAAATCAAAATCAATTCTATGTATAGATTCAACAATTTTCCAAGGGTGTTTTTTATCGTATAAATCCGTTACTAAATCATGATCAAAAATACCATTATCATGATAAACGGGAAAAATTTCAGGTGCCTCTTCTAGATGCACTATATCTATTTTATTTTTATATAAAAAATTAATTAAATCAGTTTGTTTATCTCTACATTTTTGAGACCAATCAGCAAAATAACCACAACTAACAAAATTATCTTTAGGTAAAGTATTAATTATCTGATTTCTTTGAACCACAAACCATGTAGCTGTTTGAACCCATTCATAAACAAATACTTCTACATCAGAATAAGCTTGTAATGTTTTTATTCTTTGTAATAAAAACTGAGGCATTCCTCCAGTACTAAGATGTGGTGTTAAAAATAAAACTTTCATTTTAAAATATCAGATGTTGAATAATTACCTATACGATCAAAGTATACAATTTTTTTAGCATACTTACCACCTACTATCTCTTTTCCTTTCCAATCACTTCCAACTACTAAAATATCAGGTTTAGTTATTTCAACTAACCATTCTAAATGTTCTTTATTATCAAAAACCATTACCTTATCTATAGCCTTTAAACTTTCTAGTGCATAAACTCTATCTTCTAAATTATTATAAGGTCTGTCTGGTCCTTTATCTTGGGCTACTTTTTCATCTGAGTCAATACCAACTATAAGTTCGTTACCTAAAGACTTAGCATAATTAAATAATTCAAAATGTCCTCTGTGGAGAATATCAAAACAACCATTTACCCAAATTTTCATAACCTAATTATACTTCTATAATTTTATGTATTTTAGTATTTAATTGATTCAAATCATTATGTTGAGTCAATAAAATACAATTTCTATAGTGTTGCCAATCAACTTGATAACTGGTATCTACAACACCACCATTTAATTTTTTAATTAATTCGTTTAAAGCGTTTATTGTATATAAAGTATTTGATTCTTTTTTCCTATGAACCAGAATAGTATTATCAGGAATTGTATGTACATTAGCTTGTTCCACATTGTAAGTAACTACAAATTCATCTTTACCTACAATTTCAAGTACAAATAATTTATTGTAAATTATAGTATATTTGGATTTTATATCTTCGATCAATTCATCAAGACCATCCAAATCAGTAAATGTACAAAATAATTTATTATTCAAATCTCCTAAAATTTTGATATCATTGATAATATCATAACTCGGATTATACGTATTGAGTTTATCTGTTAAAATTGTAGTCATAACCTTCGCTTTCCTTTATATTAAGATTGTATTTTTTAAATACATCTCTAATTTTATCCAAGACAGAAACTTCTTCTTCATCAAAATCAAACAAGAATGAATCATACGTATATAAAACTAAACGCGTCTTGTGACCCTTCAGTATACTAAAAATATCCCACAAAGCCAAAACATTTTGGGAAGTTTCCATATTTTGTAAAATATAATTAAATAACTTTTGTGGATTCATATTATTTAAATTTTCCTTAACTAATCTAAAATTAGAAATAGGACATTCAATATAACCCTCATTTTCAAATACATCCCAAGTGTTTTTTATAAATTTTTCTATCTTACTAAAAAACTCCAGGTCTTTATAATTATCAAATACTCCTCCGTATAGTTGTTTAAATGTCAACTCTTTAGCCTTTTGGTAATCTACTTTATATAATGTCGCAAAGTGACTATGTATATCACTAGTTGGAAACTTATAATCAATTAATTTAGATGCTAAAGTAGGATGATAAGCACTAATATCAATTTCTACAAACTTATCATTACGTGGAATAAAACTTTCTCTACAACCATTATCTTTATTTAGAGCCGCATAATTTACACCTTTAAATTTATTACTTGGTCTAGTAGTTAATGTTTTTAAATTGTACTGTGTATAAACTCGCTCACTATCAATGGGATGGAAATATCCTTCGAATCTAGGTATGTGTACTCGAATTCCACTTCGCTCGATAGCGTTGAATACCACGGATACTCTACTGTTAAAAAATTCTCCATATTCTGTTTTTTGTTTAGTTATATTATCTTTTAAACCATCAAATATTTTTTCACATAATTCATAATGTTTAACAACTGGTATTACTTCATTTGCAACTCCCTTACTATAAAATAAATCATGTGTTTTAGTAGATGGTCGTATATACGTAGTAGGAGGTATATTAATGTCATAAAGAGTTTTTAGAGGAAAATAATGTAATATTTCCTTTTTATCCCTACAATATAATACCTTAAATTTATTTAAAATTGCGTCTATATGCGTTTTACTATTACTAAAAGTTTCACTATGGTCAACGCTTAAAATAAATCCTTTACTTGATTGTATCGGTCTAATATACACTAAAGATACATTATTTATAGCAGGGTGTTCATTATTTTTTGGTATTACCTCAATAAATGCTTCATTATAACCGCTATTATAAAATTGAGTAAGTTGATCTAAATCTTCTATAAGCCAATACATGACTTACAATATACAAACTTATTTAATAACCTCCACCAGATCTAAAAGTTCTTCTTGTCATTGGAGCAGACCTTACATTTCTAGTACTAACCATTCGTTTTGGTGTAATAAATTGTTTAATAGGAACTAAATAATCATGAGGAGTTTTTACATGTTTTGCACCAACCATTGGTCCTTTATCAGGATGAATATGATATAAACCAGTATAAGGTTTACCTGTTTTTTCTAATTTATATTCTGTACCATCAGTTGTTAAATCAGTTAATATATCTCCATTAGTATACTGATAATATTGAAGGTAATCGTTAGCAAAGTAAGAAATTAAACCTAAAATATTAGAATTTCTTTCTGCTCTTTCTACTGCTCCCTTATTTGAATTAAATGCTAAACTTCTATCACCACTTATTACCCAAGATATTGCAAAGGGCACGTATAATTGATAATTGACATTTGTTTGTTTTTGGGTATATCTTTTAAATTGAGTAATATTAACTTCAATTATTTTTAATTCATTTATCTTTTTTAAAAAATACCTTTGATATTCTCCAATTTCATATTGTTTTCTTGTTGGTTTTACAATTTCTTCAACTGGTGAGGAAGGTGGGTTTTGAGCAAATTTAAGTTTTGTACTAGTTTTATATTGATAAGGTAAAATATATAAATTTCTTTCTCCTCCAGAAGCTCCTATAGCATCTACTTCAGCATCCTGTTGTATATCACCTGGATTATTTACAGAATAAATTAATTTATCATTAGGTTTATTATTGGGGTTTTTACCACTATAAAAAGTACCATCGGAAAGAGCATAATAATATCCAATATATTCTTGTTTACTTTTTTCAACAACAAATTCGGCGCCCCCAGTGTAAAGATTTGTTTTAATTTGTGAAGGAGGATAATATGCCATGATTATAAATATTTATACTGCTTTAGCTCCATCAATACCTAAAGTGATGACTGATTCTGTATCAGTAGGTAAAGTATAAGAACTATGAGTTGCAATAGCATAAAGCATTATTAAAATTTCTTTTTGAGGCATCATATCATTTTTACCAGTGCTAAAAGTGTTATGAGAAAATACACCTGAGCCCATTCCTGATGAAGCTCCCTCTCCTTTTTTTCTTTCTAATGGCCAACTTCTTTGGAACCATTTTACCATTTTTTTAGCATCACCTCTATTTCTACATCTAAACACTAAATTTTTAACACCTTCACCAGGTTTACTTTTATCTTTTTTAAACATTGTACCATTAGCTCCAGGTCTTAATTGTTTTAAAGGTGCTAAAGCATTTTTAGGATTAGTACCAAATATTGTATTACCTAAAGGATTAATTTTAGGTATATCTTGACCCCCAGGAAAAGTACCATCCCTAAATTGAATCAATTGACTTTGTAAAGTTCTTAATTGTGCCGTTGGATGTTTTTCATAATAACTATAACCTCTATATTTATCTAATCTTTTAATTTCCCATCCTGGAACAAATTCTTTTGAACCCAATGCCCCTACTGGTTCTAAAGTACCATATTCAGAAACAACTATTTCATAAGGTACAGCTACATTTTGGGGTTTTACTTCATAAGTACCTGATTGGATGTATTTTACTACTTTTATTCCTTTTGCTTCTGATGTACTCTTTTTAAGATAGCCTAAATTACATAACTCATAACCAATAGTTCTTTGATTTACTGGACTAGCACTAGCATGCCAACACCAAGGTCCATCTAAAGCACAACATTGAACATATCCACCCTCTCTATCAATAGTAAACTGAGCTGATGTAGCCCAAGTAGTTGGTGAATCTTTTCCACGCCAACTACTAAAAATACCTTCCATTTCCACTTTAGAACTTTTAGTACGAGCTTTACCATTCTTTTTATAATAACCTCCAGTAGCAGTATAGTGTAATACTATCATATTTTTTTCTGAGGCAGGTGCTCCAGTTGGTACGTAAATTAAACCAGTTTGAGGATTATTAGGGTTAATTGTACTTATAGTTGGGCTATGAACTCCAGTAACAGCATATACAGTATCACTACCACCAGATAAAATAGCTGTTAAAGTTGGATCAGGTAAAGTAGATATTTCATTTGGTGATATTGTTTCAATACCACTATAATCTGCTGGTCCAATTATTGAAAAACTAGGTGGTCTAGTCTTTGTAGAAGCTGGTATTGATAATGTATCTAAACTCGTTTCCCATATATTATTAGATATCTTATGATTAACTTTTTGAATTATAAATTTTAATGCATCTGGGTAATTAGGAGGTAAAAATCTTGCATCTACATTCATTTTTTGATAAATCTTAATACCAGCTAACCCTTCACAAGTTAATTGAAGTTGTAAAGGTATAAAACCATTAGTCATTGATACTACATCTTCTTCTCTATATAATTTTTTATTAACAGCATGTTTAAATTTTTTATAAAGAGATTTACCTAAATTAATAAAAGCACTATCTTGTTTATAATATTGAGCTTGATTAATGGGAACAACCTCTCTACTATAAGTTAATGCATTTTCATCCTTAATAAAGTTTATTCTATTACCTCCAAAACATTGAGCTAAATAACTTATATAATCACTAGCCGCTTCTCCCTCCTCTGTATTAACATTATGTCCATTTCCATAACCATTATTTATTTGATTATAGGCTCTACTTATATAGTCTTTAATTGCTGGTTGGTTATCCCAAAAATAGTTTAATATAGTTGTATTATTATTTGAACTATTAAATTTGCCCCCATACTCTAAACTATTATCTGTAGCGTATTTTTTTAATACATCATCTTGGATTCGATAGGAAGCATAAGATGATTTACCTAATAAAGAAGAGGGTGTTCCAAAATCTTTATTTCTAAATTCAACACCACCTTCAGAATAATTAAAAGTAACTTTAGCTGGGTTAGTTTTTTGTGATCCAGCAAACGCTGATTGAACAGATCCATATTTTAACCAAAGTTCTTTTAAATCTTTATCACTAGGAGTAGGAAGTATGATAGGTTCAATATCAAATTCTTCAAATTCTTCCTGGTATCTATTTGTTAGTCCTTTATTCCAAGCACTTAGAGGTAAAGCTGAGATGGATCTAGTACCCGAGTCTACTGCAGCTGCTCCAATAGAAATTTGATTAGCTAGTTGTGGGGTAATTTTTGTAATAAAATTAAAATCTTTTACAAAGTTAGAACTACCATTAGTTGGGTTGTAACCTACTAGTTCAAACTCAGCAAATGAAGGTTTTTGTTCTTCAGTTTTAGGTTTTATAGCTTTTAAAACTCCATTATACCCCTGAGGAAGGTTTTGTTCTATAAAAGTAACTTGAGTATCTTTTATTATTACGGGTTCAATAGCTGTTACACCCGCCATAGCTCTATTTATTCCATCACATATGTTTTGTAAATAAGTAAATACACTTATATTATCTTCAACATCTAAATTAGATTGAATTTGGTTTTGCAAAAAATCTACACTTAAATAAAGATTCATTAACTTACCATGAACCATATATTTACCATTATAGGATTCTTTAGCGTAATCAGGTAAACTTTTAATACTTGTAGAAGTTTGATTAGAATTTATATTACCATCAAAGTCAAACGATTCATTTGTAAAAGTTCCTGATTTTACTCCATTAGTAGTTACTGATATATTCGTTCCAAAAACATAATTATATAATTCAATAGAAAAAGTTGGGGTGAAGAAACAAACAGTGGGATCTAGTGGAATAAGATCTAATTCATAATTACAAATTGTATTTTCTTTATCTTCAATAAATTCTAACTCAGGTTCCGTTTTCGAGGATCCTCCATATTTTGTTTGTTTTGCAACTATATCGAAAAAATCTCTTAAAAATCTACCAAATCTTATAAAATATTTACCATCTAGTTTTTGTAAATTTAAATAGTTTAAATAATCATATTTTACTTCCGTTTCAGTACCTCTTTCTCCAGTATAGGGAGAAAAGGCAGGATCATCATCTAAAACATCTTGAAAAGGTACTTGAATACCTTCTGGTTTAGGTAAAACACTTGTAAAAGAAAAAAAGTCACCTTTAGGATCATTACCATTTAAAATATCAAAGTTTATTATGGTATTAGCTAAATAAAGTGAAATTGCATCACCTCCTAAATTAGGTAAAGCTACAGGTGGTACATTTTTTTCTCCCTTTGCTATGTCTCTATTTCGTTTAGATATTGGATCTACAAATTCTCTTCCAGGATCCGAAGCTAAAAAATAACTACCAAATTCCGATGATGCTTGTAAAATTTTTGTTTGTAAAGATTTTAATTTGAATGTATTAGAAGTTCCAGGTGGGTTAGCTGATAATGAAGTAATTACACTACCCATTGTTATAAGATTAATAGTTATATCATAAGTTAAATCACTATTAAGAGTCCAATCAAAGTTGGTAACTTTACCTATAAAACCATCATAGTTACCTTGATATTCTACTCTTTTACTTTCAATTTCATTAACTATATCTCTAATTGATTTGCCTGGTTTTTCTCTTTTAAACCATGTTTCTTCAATTATAGTTTGACCTATGTTTTTAATATCTACTTCTGGTGGGGTTGTAGAAAAATTAATATTATCAACATATTTATCCCAACCATACTCTAATAACATTACATATCCTAATCTTAAATAAAGTAATTCAATTATACTAAATTGAAATTTATTAAAAGCCTTAAGTGTTACAGTAGCTTTTTTAATTGAACCCCTATTAATACAATCAACTTGAACATCTAATATACCAGGAACAGGTTGTAATCCTTGTTGTTTATAACCCATTCCACCATACATTTTATTAAAGGAAGAAAAAAAGTTTTGGCTATTAAGTACTCCACTTCTAGGTGTATAGGATGTTTCTCCATCTACATCTTGAATTTTTTGAGTTGTATTGAATAAAACAAAATTTTCAGCTAATGCTTTATTCATTAAGTTATCTATGTCACTAGTCGTAAAAGTACTATTATTATTTTCATCAATTACTCCCGAACCTACATAACCATCTGATTCTATAATTTCTCTAAGTCTTTTTTTAGCTTCATTTCCTACGGAAATACCAGAAGCTAATTTTACCCAAGTATTCCTAGTATTTAAATAAGTTAAAACTTTATTGGATCTTTGAACGCTATTATCATTAAAAATAGAACCAGCACCTTGTAAGCTTTGTCTAAAATTAATTTGATTATTTACATAATCTTCAACTTCTTCTCCTATTATATTTCCTTTTCTCATTAATAACTTTCATTTATTCTATTATAAAGACTTATTGCATTACCTACATTCATTGGAATTCTAATTTGAATGCCTAAAGGTGGATACATTGACATCTGGGTTAATTGGGGGTTAGCAGCACTTATTAACCACCATAAGGATGAATCCTGATAATATTGTTGAGCTAAAATATCAAATCTATCGCCTTCATCTGTGTAAACATATATATCATTAAAACTTAAAGGTATATCAGGATATTTTGTAGTACCTTGATAGTTTTTACCTGATGGTGTTGTTAATATTTCTGCTCTAGTATATCTTGACATATTCTTTTATTTATGCTCCTGTATTAAATCCCGGAACATTTCTTAATACATTATTAATATTTGTTACTGCTGTTTGATTTACTTCCGAATTTGAATCAGCTCTTTCTTCTGCTTCAAACTCCGCAATAAATGCTTCATTATCTAATAAAGTTTGTTCTTCTTCAGCTGCTGTTGCTTCTGCTTCTATTTGATTATTTAAATCAGTAATAGCATTAGGAGCAAATTCTTCACCATATTGAGAATATTGAGGACCTATTCCATGGGCTAATTTAATATATCTTTGTGGACCAAATTGAACAACATCTCCCGTGCCTTTATCATTAGCAATTGCACCTTCTGTTGTAGCTTCTAAAGTACCATATTTATTTCTTTGTAATGATGGAACAAATCTTTCAATTGGTTTAAATACAAATCCTGTTACTCTAATTATATGAGGCATTTCTTCTACAGTACTATCAGATCCTCCATTTTCATTAATAGCAATTTCC
>MDTE01121428.1_pt1 | contig 10953 bp, 10 predicted proteins | sample 811231 | NCBI WGS metagenome assembly MDTE01 (sample SAMN05326651, study PRJNA326480) | marine metagenome | isolation source: seawater | place: Indian Ocean: Red Sea | collected 2010 | reverse complement strand
CAAGATATTAGGAACTAAAAGTCATTATGTTAAAATCAGATTTATTTCGCCGGCTGTCACTTTGGGTGAATACTCTTTCACCCCAAAACGGCAGCTTGTATGAGGAAGTAGTAATATGACCCTTGTGATTAATAACGAAATGGTAGACCAGGTCCTGACCATGCAAGATACCATTGACATCCTCGAACAAGCTTACGCCGACCTTGCCGAAAGGGAGGCCATCTGCCGCCCACGGATTGATATACAAATTCCAACCTCTGACGGGAAAGTTTATCAATGGGGGACTATGGAAGGAGGCTCAACCCGCGGCTATTTCGCTATTCGTATGAAATCAGACATTACATACGAGACGGTCGTCGACGGCAATCGAACCCATCAAAAATATTGCAATAAGCCTGGCCTCTTTTGTGGTCTAATCCTACTGACTAGCGTCGAAACTGGAGAGCCCCTTGCCTTCATAAATGACGGTATCCTGCAGCACAAACGGGTGGGAGCAGATGGTGGAATTGGCGTCAAATATATGAGCCGAGAGGATTCCGAAGTCGTATGCATGTTGGGATCGGGGGGTATGGCACGAAGTCATATGGAGGCCTTTATGTGCGTCCGAGATATCAAGAGGCTTCAAGTGTACAGTCCAACTAAGAAAAACCGTGATGCCTATGCAGAAGAGATGCGGATCAAATGGGATATAGAGGTAATTTCTTGTGACAATGAAGAAGACGCCTATCAGGGGGCAGATATCGTTGCAGGCTGCACGAACGCGTCAGTGCCAATCGTTCGTGCCGACTGCCTAAAACCAGGAATGCATATTCTGAATGTCGGCGGGGGGACAGGCATGGTAAGCCCCGAAGTACAGGCAATGATCGACATCTATTTCCGCTTTGGCAATGCTCCGGCTCCGGAGGGTATACCGGAAATGGCTCTCGCGGATGAATGGGTGACCTACGCAGCCCGCCCAGATGTTGATAATGGCCTCCGCCAAAAACCTCTTGGAACCCGGGCACATGGAGTTAGCATGCCAGAAAAAGTGATTTATTTTTCTGATATCATCGAAAATACTAACTGCGGTCGCACCTCCAACGAACAGATAACATATTCGGAACGGGGTAATTTACAAGGTAACCAGTTTCACGCAGTGGCAGGACGAACCTATGAACTAGCAAAAGAGGCATCCCTGGGACACGAGATACCTACCGACTGGCTACTACAAGACATTCGTGACTAAAGATGTGCAGTCTCTGGGAACATTCGACCGTATTTGTATGGGTTTTTCTCGCCGGCGCCGCCGCCATGGCAATAATTTCACGCATCCTCAATGACCATTTGCTGATACCACCCGACCCATCAAAACATATCTGGTTTCGAAAAAAGAATTTTATTAAACCATCTTTTTTAATGAAACCGGACCTGCATTTTGATGAACTTGGCTGCCGTCTGGCGTGGAGGTTTACGATCGTAACCGCCGTTACTGGCGCCTCTTTTCTGATAATTATGTATTTATTGTTGGCCTGCAAACCATAGATAGGCCTCAGGCCAAGACTAATTGATAAGTTGAATTTTAGTCTTTTACGCTGTTATCTTAAAAAAAGAGCGGTATTTAATTGAATGAATAACCCCAGAATACCTTTTCAAATAGCGAGCAAACGCCCCAAGCTTATCCCCCCGAGTGGCAAAAGACTTATGGTCCACCTGGTGGTTAATGTCGAACATTGGCAGTTTGATCAGCCTATGCCCCGCAAACTTTTAACCGCACCTCAAGGCATAGAAATGACACCCGACGTGCCGAATTATTCTTGGGCTGAATATGGCATGCGCTGCGGTATGCCGAGAATTCTAAGGTCTTTTCAAGAACGGTCCCTTCCAGCGAGTGTCAGTATAAATGCGAGTGTCATTAATGCATATCCGGACCTAGCCGACGAGATATTACAAGCTGACTGGGAATTCATAGGTCATGGAATTCACCAACAATCAATCCAAGCTGAAAAAAATGAGGCCGAAACAATCAGATTGGCGCTTTCCATGATTGAAAAATTTACCGGTAAGCAGGCCTCCGGATGGCTAGGCCCAGGCCTCAAAGAAAGTGAACATACACCCGACATCTTAAAGTCATTAGGTGTCGAATACATATTTGATTGGGTTATTGATGATTTGCCATGTTGGATGGATACGAAAGTCGGACCTTTGATGGCAATGCCATATACCCTCGAACTCAACGACAGTGTAATTTACGCCGTCGAAAAACATTCCTCTAAGGAAATTTATAACCGGGTTGTTGATACCCTAAAAATTATCGACCGGGAGATTGACGACCAGCCTCAAATTTTGACGATAGCCTTACACCCTCATTTAATTGGGGTACCTCACCGTTTCTATTATTTAGAAAAAATCCTCGATGAATTGCAAAGCCGTGATGACAGTTTATTTATGACAGCTGCCGACATCGCGGACTGGTTTAAAGATCAAAGCCCCCCTCCTGGAAAGCAACGCGATGATAACTAAGAATTTTAACGATTTAGCTACACTTATTGACCCTTCTCACACCGCAATCCTGATAATCGATATGCAGAAGGATTTAGTATATGACGAATTTTTGTGCGATCTCGCAGGACGGGACTTAACAGCGACGCGGAGCGTGATACCAAATTTACGGCAACTACTTAGCTTAGCGCGAGAGAAAAACGTAATGATCTGCCATGTAGGGTTCTGGACACTACCGGAAAATCGTTCAGATTCTGGAGCATGGCTTTTACAAAGAAAGAAATCGACCTATTCCTCCGATACATTATGTATAGCAGGATCCGAAGGTGCCGAGTTTATTGAGGAGTTAAAACCAAACCCAGGCGAATTAATTATCCATAAGCACCGTTACAGTGCCTTCAAAGGTACAAATTTAGATATGGTTTTAAGATCACAGGGGATAAAAACTATAATTGCCTCTGGGGTTTCAACAAATGTTTGCGTTGAGAGCACACTGAGGGATGCGTTTGAAACTGGTTATCATGTCTGCATTCCCTCAGATGCGACTGCAAGCTGGGACATGTCCCTGCATGAGGCGACACTCGCGACTATCAGACATCGCTTTGGGGCCGTGACTACTACAAATGAAATTGACAATATCTGGAATGGCAAAACCTGAATTGCAACACTACCGCTAACAACCCTGAACCTTTAATCAATTACGTCACTATCTAATTGAATTAAGAAAATGTTATATTCTAAAGGGCTATATATTAAGTTTTGAGGGAAACAGGAGTGAAAAAGGTAAAGACATGAAATACACAACGGCAATTTTCGCAGCAATTTTATTTAGCTTTCCAATTTTTGGCGCAAAACACGATGCAAAGGCGCAAACAGAAATAAAGATTCCAATGGAGACACCACCGGGACACATTAAGACTCGTTCTGCCGAGGCATTCAAAAAGGCACTCGAGACAATTTCTAAAGGAAAATATAAAGTCTCAATTTTTCCGTCTGCCCAACTTATGATGGGAAAAGATGAAGTTCCGGCTGTCGCACGCGGACAAGTTCAGATGGCTGTACCCACCATTGGATACGTTTCCAATATCGAACCCGCATTTAAATTATTAGAAGTTCCGATGCTCTTTGAGAGTTACGGTTCAATGGAAAAGGTTCTAAATGGATCAATCGGCAAAGGCCTCCTAAAGAAATTAGAAAAGAAACGCGTTATGGCCACCCATTTTTGGTATGATGGTTTCGTCGCCCTTTGGTCTAAAAAGCCAATCAAAACAGTAAAAGATTTAAAGAATCTCAAGATCAGGGTTTGGCCCTCTGAAGTGCTGGCAAACTCAACGAAGGCTCTAGGCGGATCGCCTACTGCCATTCCAGGTCCAGAAGTTTTTCTGGCTCTTAAGACAGGCGTAGCTGACGGCGCTTGGACTACCCCTCCATATGGAAACTTAATCAAACTATATGAAGTGCTGAACTCAGTAACGAAAGTTAATTTATTTCCATTTGGGTACGTCGTGGTCGTTAATCCCGCTTGGTATAAGAAACAAGGCGCAGCTGGACAAAAAATGATCCAGGCCGCCCTTGCAGAGGCAAAGGCATACAACTTAAGAGAAATCAGAAATGCGATTGAAAGTGCTTATAAGAATGTCGCCGCTAACGGGATGAAGGTTATAGGATTTTCAAAGGCGGAACGAGCGCGTTGGATTAAGACTTTGAAACCTCTTTATGACGGTCTTGACCCAGAAATTAAGTCTATGATCAAAAAAATCAAAAACTAAAGCACTTTGCTGAATAGGCATCGAATATAATCAATGTCTGATAAAACTGACGGAATGTTAAACCCGCATCGGAAATCCAAAAAATTCTGGTGCGGGTTTGATTCATTTACTGACACCATCACAGCCGCTCTATTTACACTCGGTGCAATAGCGATGTTTTTGATGGTCGTTACCCGTTATGGGTTTTCTTGGTCAGATCCATCAGTAGAAATTCTTGTGAGATATTCTGTGATTTGGGGAACTTTTGTTGGCATCGCTGCAGCGGTCAGATTTAGCGTGAATATTCGTTTCACATTAGTTGAGCATCTCTTTCAAGAAAAAGGACGACGGATAATTCAATCTAGCGCCAACGTCCTTACACTTATTTTAGCAGTTGGCTTGGCTCTCTCGGGCATAACATTGACAGAAGAAACTATGATGTTTGATGAGCGAATGCCTACATCACTTCGTTGGTTCATTTGGCCATTCCATGCGGCAATCTTTTTTGGAGGCTGTTTGCTCGCGGTTCAGGTTATTAGAACAACCGTAGACCTCTGGCGCCCAATCCATAATTCTTCAACTGAAACGCGCTAAAAGGGCATGGATGTAGGTTCCGCAACCCTTCTATTAACTGGGACCTTAGCAATACTCTCCATAATAGGGGTCCCAATTGGGCTTTGTTTAGCCGCTGCTGGAACCGCATATATTTATCTTACTATTTCCGTTATTCCAGTCGCCGCAGGAATAATGTTTAGTTCGTTAGATAAAACGCCTGTACTTGCAATTCCTTTTTTCATTATCGCTGCAGAAATTTTAAGCCGCGGTGGGGCGATTAAACGGTTAGTAGTAAGCATCGACAGCCTGATTGGGCACCTTCCAGGCGGACTCGCTGTCGTGGCAGTGGTTTCAACAATAATTTTCTCCGCGATGTGCGGCTCTAGTATCGCTACCGCTGCAGCAATCGGTGTTGTTGTTCTTCCCGAACTCATTGAACGCGGCTATCCAAGACGTTTTAGTCTTGGATTAATCGCCATGTCTGGCGGTTTGGGGATACTCATACCTCCATCTATTCCTTTGATCATTTACGGCCTAGTTTCAAATGAATCAATCGGCAAGCTATTTCAGGCCGGCATAATACCAGGATTACTTTTTGGGCTTCTACTTTGCGTCTACGTAATTTGGCGCACTAGAAGCTGGCCCGAGACATTGCGAGACAGAACCTCAACTAGAGAACAAGCGAAGGCACTTTTCTCTGCTGCAGATATTTTACTGCTACCGATCATAATTCTTGGGAGCATTTATGGTGGTATTTTAACGCCTACAGAGGCGAGCGCCGTAGCAGTGGTTTATGCGCTCCTAATAACAGCACCAGAATATAAGCGCCAAGGTTTCAACAAATTTTTGCAAGTCGTCGCTCGGGGTTGCGTGACATCCGCTGCAATATTACTCGTCTTGGCCGGCGCTGCAGTTTTCGGGTATGCGATGACAGACAGCGGCATACCTCAAACAATTGTAAAATGGATAACTGAACACAAACTTAGTGTAATTTTATTCTTAATTTGTGTGAATATATTACTACTTTTTTTGGGAATGTTTTTGGAGGTTATTTCTGCATTATTAATAACCCTACCCATATTTTTACCATTGATAAATATGCTTGGCATAGATCCAATCCACTTTGCAATTATAATGATAATAAACATGGAAATAGCAGCCGTTACACCTCCTATCGGCCTAAATTTATTTACGCTCAGTGCCATAGGGAAAGTTTCCGTTTCTGAAGTATTTCGGGGTGCTGCTCCGTTTTTGCTTTTAGCTTTTTTGATGCTCGGATTGATCACATTCATACCATATTTGAGCTTAGTGCTTATTAAATGAGTACTGGCGCGGCACGAGATACTCATAAAAATCTTATAATTATCTCTGCTTCACTTCTTTTCGTATTTTTGTGGAGTTCCGGCCACATAACTTCAAAACTCGGCCTGCCTTACATTGAGCCGCTAACTTTCTTATCAATTCGGTTCTTTCTTTCTGCGCTGTTACTTGGTTTGATTGCTCTGGTAATGCGGGCACCCTGGCCATCCCGCCCAAATCAAATATTACATATAATAGTAGCTGGCTCGCTGATGCATGCCGGTTATTTAAGCGGCGTCTTTATTGCGATAGACCTAGGGCTCAATGCCGGCGCACTAGCAGTGATAACCGGTATCCAGCCAATCCTTACGGCTGTTAGTGTCGGCCCGCTATTAGGCGAGAATGTTACTAAACGTCAATGGATCGGCCTTTTGTTGGGGTTTCTTGGCGTCATGTTTGTTATGTGGGAAAAGACAACGATGGAAGGAACCCCCATTGCAGCGCTTGTCTCGGCTTCCCTATGCCTAGCTGCGATAACAGCCGGGACGATTTATCAGAAGAGGTTTTGTAAAGATCATGACATAAGAAGTATGAACGCAATACAGCTATTTGTTTCCGCCATGTTATGTGGTTCGTTTGCCCTAATGTTTGAAAATATACAGATAGAATGGAGCAACCGGATGATCTTTGCGATGGGCTGGCAAGTTATAATTCTATCCGCTGCCGCTTACTCTCTATTTTACTGGCTTCTTAGGAAGGGGGAGGCGTTGCGCGTTACTAGTCTTTTTTACCTAATGCCACCGACTACAGCCATAATGGGTTACTTAATCTTTGATGAGATCTTCGGTTTAATTGGGATCTGCGGACTTTTCATTGCAATGTTAGGATTTTCCGCGATTTTTCACTTTAGATCATCGCAAAATTTATAAGAGTAAGAGAGAAATTGAACCTTTCAGTAAGTCATTATATCTGCGGGGAAGATCTATCCTTCCTAGATTTTATTCGAAATGTCTCTGACGCTGGGATAACTTCGGTAGGAATTACATGTCAAGCAATCGAAGAAATGGGACTTCACGATATAAGATCATGCCTCAATGATTACGGGCTCAGTGTTTCGTCTCTAAATAGTGCCGGGTATTTTACTCATAGCGCTTATCGACCAAATAAATATTCTGATGAAGAACTTGTTGAATATTCCGCATATTTAAATTCAGATATTTTATGTGTGATAACTGGAGGCCTGGGATCACCAGCAACACCACTGTTGAAGGCACACGATTATGTGGAAAACCAAATTGATAAATTGGCGGAAATGGCCGCGAGGTCTGAGGTTACGATTGGCTTAGAACCAATTAACCCAGTCGATATATACTCAAAGGGATGCATAAACTCTATCAGTCACGCAATCAATATTATCAAACCTCACAACAATGCTAAGCTAATATTGGATCTCTACCATTCATGGTGGGATCAAAATTTTATAAAAATTATTAATGAGGATGCGGACCAAGTTGGTTTGGTCCAAATCTGTAACGTTGGTCTTGACGCAGACCTGAATATACAAAGGCTCCCACTTACAGCAGGTGTGATTGACCTAGAAAATTACCTGCCAAAAATATTAACCGGTGATTATTCGGGAAAACTAGAATTGGAATTGTTTAATGAAAATTTAAACAATTCCCCTATAGAAGACGTTATTAAACATTTTTCGTGCAATACGAAAAAGTGGCTGAAATCAATTCACTAATAACGGCGCCACCTTATTTAGTTTCGTCTACGTCACGCACCTCTGTATTCATCTCAACATCTGAGCGCCTACGTTGAGCGATCCTTTCCCCGTAGGCCCAGTAATCGCTTTCAGTTGCCATCTTAGCGGCTTCATCAAAATCGTCTCCCCACTCTCCCAGAGAATAACCGAACCATGGTTCCTGTGGCTTAAGTTTGGGTAGACCTATTTCATCCCATATCTCGGCTGCATTCTCCATAAATTCGCGCTTTGGTAATGAAATTGGAGGAAAATCCTCCTTTAGTGTCGCATCATATAAAACGGATCCATCTTCGCCGTTATTTCGCTTAGAGCGTGGTCCATGCCCTTGATCACGGTGTGGTAATACCTGCATATCCAAAATTGGGTTGCAACGATAAGCCATCGCCCAAAAGAGTGCATCGGCATTCGACGGATCGATATCGTCATTGACAGCGATAACAAATTTACCGCCGGCGCGCAGTAACGTCGCGGCACCATAAAGAGCGCGCCAAACTTCTGTCGTCGGCATATCACGATCACACACCAAAACCACAAGCTTTCGGATGTTGGTTAATGGCTCATGCAGAGCTACCCTTTGAATCCCCTTTATGCCTAGCGCATCACGCATATGGTTCATAAAAATAGTCTCGTAGGCAACCTGTTTGATACAAGAAGACTCAGACGGCGTAACTTGTGAGATGATCGAAGTCATGATCGGCTTCGATCTCCTAGTGATACATGTGACATCCATATAAGCGTTGAATTCCTGCAAGTTGACATGGCCGTGGCTTTCGCCAAACGGCGCCTCAGGTTCAAGCATCTCCGTATTGATATAACCCTCTACTACAATCTCAGCCTCGGCTGGGACCATGAGGTCTACTGTGCGGGCACGAACAACATTAATCGGGGATCCCACAAGACCGCCCGCGACAGTAATTTCCTCTAAGTTTTCAGGAAGCTTCTGAGCAGCAGTAAATGTAACGCATGATGGAGCCCCGAGTACCACAGCAGCAGGTAACTTTTCGCCACGTTCCTTCATCTTCTCCCAATGAATATAAATTCCAGGGCGCAACTCTAGGGAGGGGTTCATTCCCATCCGACGCGGGCCTTTAACTTGAGCACGATAGTTACCCATATTCGTCAATCCAGTATCAGGATCTCGGGTGACATACTGAGTGAGTGTAGCAACTGGCCCGACATCCCAACCCGGCGTTGAGATCGGCACTGGAATAGAGTCCAACGCGTTGCCTGGCTTATCCAGATCATCGCCCTCGATGATAATCTCATGACAAGGTGCCTCATCGCTGGAAATCTCTTTTGGCGAGATTGGGTTAGCAATTGCCTGCGCCCAACGATCCTGGACCTCTTCAACCGGACAACCCATACCCATGGCATAGATTTCTCGGTTCGCTGCTAAAACACCAACTGCCACCGGCATGTCGAACTTATTACCCTTAGAGTCAACGACATTCTTAAATAGGAAGGCTTTACGATCATTTTCTTCAATACCACCGCGGAACTGCCAGCGAACTAACGGATGCATCTCGGTGTCCTTATTGATCTCACGATCAACTGTTACTAAAAGCCCGGCGTCATCGAGTGCCTTCAGGTGATCGTGTAAATCAGGGTAACTACGTTCGGGGTTACGTTCAGCCACGTTTCTTGTCCTCTTTAGAAATCAGTCAGTATCAAAAGTTGGGCGCAGCTATAGCGCAACGAGGCCGGAAGGCCAACCCGGTCTAAACTGGGAGTTGGTTTAGCAGATTAAGTTAAAAGCAATGGAATCAATGGGTGCTAACGCCCCCATCGATCAGCATTGTCTGACCTGTGACAAAGTCACTTTCCGCAGAGGATAGGAAAAGGACCGCGCCAACAAGGTCTTCTGGCAGCTGTTCCCTTTTAATCATCCGGTTAGCAAGCTGAACAGCGGCACCACTGCCCTTCCAGTTTGTCCGTTTGCGGACGTTCTCGCTCATTGTAGATCCTGGCGCAATGCAGTTAACCCTAATTCCGTCATCACCAACCTCCTTGCAGAGTGAGCGCGTGATCGCCAGGACAGCACCTTTTGTGGAGTCATAATGAAGAAAAAATGGGACCCCCTGAAAGATTCTACTCGTGGAAATATTAATGATCTTCCCGTATTCTTGTTTGCGCATTTCCGCAACGGCGGCCCGGCAACAAAGCCATGTGCCCCGAACATTAACAGCGTGCAACAAATCCCATTCGTCCACGGATATTTCATCAAAGCCCTTGCGTTCAACCGCGGTGAAAATAGCAGCGTTATTGACAAGAATATCTAACTTACCAAAGCCTTCGACGGTTTTTGCCACCATTTCTAATGTGGCTTCCTCTTCACGAACATCGGTTGGAACGTCGATAGCCTCACCGCCAGATGCTCTAATTTCTTCGACCACAGAAGCACCGCTATCCCGATCAGCAATTACTACTTTAGCCCCCTCTGCGGCCAGTGCTCTTGCGTAGGTAGCACCTAATCCTTGAGCTGCACCAGTCACAATGGCCACACGTCCCTCTACTCTGCCCATCTTTGAACCTTTGACCTATATTTGTTCAACTTTAGTGTGACCGCTGAATCTAACGATTTCAACTCCCCTTAAGCTCCTAATTTGTTATTATAGGGGTTATGGAAGTAATACCATTAGACCAACCACTGGGTGCCCGCGTAACGGGACTAGATTTCCGCGCAACTCCGAATAAAAAGCTTGCCGCCCAAATTCGTGAGATTATTCATGCTCATCAAGTAGTTATTTTTCCGAACCAAACATTCAATGCCAAACAACAACTGGCCTTCACAAAAGCCCTTGGACCGATACGTAAAAGGGCGCTACCGCCTGATTACATAGTTCCAACCAGCTCTTATGAGACTCCAGGGATCGCATACGTAAGTAATATTCGTGATGAAAATGGTGAGCCGACCGGTGTAATCCCTGATGGAGAGATGTGGTTTCATCACGACACTTGTTATACCGACAAGCCCGATAAATTTACTATGCTGTTCGCCATTTCTGTCCCAAAAATTGGTGGTAATACAATATGGTGTAATATGTACCAGGCCTGGGAGAGTATGCCCGAAAAACTCAAAAATACGATCCGAGGCAGAAAGGCGCT
>MDTE01083948.1_pt1 | contig 10954 bp, 5 predicted proteins | sample 811231 | NCBI WGS metagenome assembly MDTE01 (sample SAMN05326651, study PRJNA326480) | marine metagenome | isolation source: seawater | place: Indian Ocean: Red Sea | collected 2010 | reverse complement strand
GGGCTGAAAGAGCAAAAAAAGGCGGCCGCCAGGGAGGCGATCGAACGGCTGCAGATGACTGATTTCATCGCCTATCGGCTCCCTGAGGGGGCTGCCATCGCCGTGCTTTCGGACCAGTCGCTATTCATTGTCGAATCGGTGCGCGAGGTGCAGAACAACGCTCTTTTGGGCGGCGCTGTGGCAATCCTGGTCCTCTTCTTTTTTTTGCGCAATATCGTGCATACTCTGATTATCGGTCTGACCATACCGGTGTCCATCATTGCCACTTTTGCGCCCATGCACCTGTTCGAGGTTTCGCTCAACATCATGTCGCTGGGCGGGTTGGCCCTTGGGATTGGCATGTTGGTCGACAATTCGATCGTTGTGCTGGAGAGTATCTTCCGCTGTCGCGAGGAAGGTGATGATCTGGTACAGGCCACCATCCGCGGCACCGGGGAAGTGGGCAGCGCGGTCTTTGCTTCGACGTTGACTACCATAGCGGTTTTTTTCCCGATCGTTTTTGTCGAGGGCATCGCCGGCCAGGTTTTTGGCGATATGGCGCTGACCGTGGTGTTCTCTTTGCTGGCCTCTCTGGCAGTAGCTCTCTATTTCATTCCCATGCTGGCCTCGCGGCAGGTGCAGCGAGGTCCTGCTGAGCTGCTTGGCGCGCTCGAGCAAAGTAATTTTTTCCACCTGCAGGCACTGGGATGGGGGCGCCGGGTCCTGGCTGCACCTGGCCGCTCCGGTGCAGTCCGGGCGGCGAAGGCAGCACTTTGTCTGCCCTATCTGCTATATGAACTGCTCTGGCGGATTGCGCTGGTGGTAGCGACATTGGTGGCTGCTATTTTCAAATTGGTGACGATCCTGCTCTTCGAGTTGATGTGGTGGTTGATCAAACCAGTTGAGTATTTCTGGATAAAACCGACGGCAAGTTTACAGACCTGGATGAGCGCATGGGCCGGCGCCAGTCGCATTGGCTCCTGGGCATTCTTCAATAGGATCTGGCCCAATATCTTGAGTTTTGGCGCGCCCGCAGTCCTGGCGGCCGATGTGCAGTGGCTGTGCAGTTGGATCGGTTCTTCTCGTCGGATCATGGTTTTGTTTAAGACCCTGCTTTTGCCTCTGGGACTGGTTTATCTGACTTGCCGTTTTATCATCCACGGGGTCCTTCGCCTGCTCGGCATCGTCCTGCACGTCGGATTTATGCTGATCGGCTTGGTCGGGGTGGTGGGCGCGCAACTTTTGGGCATGCTGCTGCTGCCCCTGCTGTTGCCGGCGCTCTTTTTTTTCCGGCATGGCCTGGGTTTATTGCAGCAGGCGTATCCAGTAGTACTCGGCTGGTTTTTGCGCCGGCGCCTTCTGGTGCTGGGGCTGGCGCTGGGTAGCTTTGCACTGTGCTGGTTCGAGCTGGTGCCCCGGCTGGGCCGGGAATTGATTCCACAGGTACACCAGGGCGAGTTTAATTTGGTTGTCTCCCTCCCGGTCGGCACCCCGTTGGAGCAGACGGCTAAGGCCTTACAGGACATAGAGGAGATGGTGCTGGAAGAGGAGCGGATCGAGCGCCTCGCCACCACAATCGGGTCTGAAAAAACGGCTGCCAGCGGCGCTACAGAGGGGGAGCATACCGGTAGGATTACGGTCAAATTAGAGCAGGGGGTGGACGCGGCGGTCGCAGAGGAACTGATCCACCAATTGCGCCGGAAGCTGCGGGATCTGCCCGAGGTTGAGGTCGAGGTAGCGCATCCGGTTCTCTTCAGCTTTAAAACCCCTATCGAAGTGGAGATCCGCGCTTACGATCTGCGCACCTTGAGAGAGCTCAGCCGCGAGGCCGAAACACTTATAGCTGCAGTGCCGGGGCTGGTAGACGTCAAATCGTCGCTGCAGGTGGGCCATCCAGAGTTGCAAATCATCTACGACCGCGAGCGTCTGGCCGGATACGGCCTCAGATTGCGGGATGTAGCTGAACTGGTGCGGCACAAAGTGCAGGGGCGGGTAGCCACCGATTTCAGACAGCAGGAGCGCAATATCGACATCCTGGTGCGCCTGCGCCAGGACGATCGCATCGGCCTGGAGGAACTCGAGCGCCTGGTAGTCAATCCCCAGGGCGAGATTGCCATACCACTGGCGGCGGTGGCGCGCATCCGGATGAACGAAGGGCCGAGCGAAATTCGCCGCATCGACCAGCAGCGCGCGGCGCTGATCAGCGCCAACATTCAGGACGTCGACCTGGGGACTGCCTCCGAATACATCGAGGCCACGCTGCGCAGGATGGAATTCCCGGCTGCGTCCAGCTATATGATAAGCGGCCAGAACCGCGAAATGGAAACTTCGCTGCGCAGTCTCGTATTTGCGCTGGCGCTGGCCATATTCATGGTCTATATCGTCATGGCCAGCCAGTTCGAATCGCTGGTGCATCCCCTGGTCATTATGTTCACCGTGCCGCTGGCGCTGGTTGGCGTAGTGGCAGTGCTCTATCTTTGCGATATTTCCCTGAGTATCGTCGTTTTCATCGGCCTGATCATGCTGGCTGGCATCGTGGTCAACAACGCCATTGTTCTGGTGGATTATATCAACGGCCTGAGGCGTGAGGGGATGGAGAAATTCGCCGCGATTATCCAGGCTTCTGCGGTGCGTTTGCGGCCTATTCTGATGACTACTTTGACCACGGTTCTGGCTCTCTTGCCAATGGCGCTCGGACTGGGTGAGGGCACCGAGATTCGCACGCCCATGGCGCTTACTGTAATCGCCGGTCTCACCAGCTCGACTTTTTTGACCTTGATCGTTATTCCCACTGCGTATTCGCTGGTGGATCGTCGTCCCTGAGGATGATTTTGCAAGAAAAAGGCAAATATTTGCTGCCGCGTCTATCGGTTCAACGTCCGGTATCTGTGGTGATGGTACTGGTGGCTCTGCTAGTCGTCGGGTCTATAGCTTATACCCGCACCCCTGTCAATCTATTTCCGGAAGGTCTCGAGGGGGATCGCTTGGGGGTCTGGGTGAATTATCCCAATGCCAGTCCGCTGGAGGTAGAGCAAAAAATTGCGCGCCCCCTTGAAGAGGCGGTGGCCACAGTTAGCAGAGTCGACAAAATTCTCGCCAATAGCAGCCGCGGCGGATGCTGGGTCAGTATCCACTTTCGACCCAACACCGATATGAAGCTGGCCTATGCGGAACTGCGCGACCGCATGGAACGGGTGATGCCTGAATTGCCGGACGAAATCGAGCGCATCTCGGTGCGTCGCTGGGATCAGAACGACATCCCGATAATGTGGATGGTGAGTATCCTGGAAGGTGATTTTGGCGATCCCTACTTCCTGCTGGATACCTATCTGCGGCCGGCCCTACAGCGGATCGAGGGCGTGGGCAATGTCGAGATTTGGGGCGGTCGAGATTTGCAGGTCATCATTGAGCTGGACCAGGAAAAGGTGCGCAGCCACGGGGTCAACGTCTACGAGTTGGTAGGCCGCTTGCGCGACCAGAATTTCGCGTTGCCCGGGGGCTACGTGCGCGAGGGGGGCAAGAAAATACTCGTGCGTTCTATCGGTAAACTCCGCAGCGTCGAGGAGATTCGCGCCTTGAGCATCGATCCGGTGCGCAACTTGAAGCTGGCGGATATCGCCATCGTGGAGCTAGCGGAGCCGCCGCGGGATTGGATCAATCGCGTCGACCGAAAAAATGCCATGGGGATTGAAATTCAGCGGACTTCCGGCGGCAATATCGCGCAGATTTCCACCGCTGTGCGCCAGGTCTTGGAAGAGCTGAAGAAGCGGGCGCAATTCCAGGGAGTGGATTTTGAAATTTTCTGGGATCAGGGCGAGCATGTGGCCGAGTCGGTCGACAATCTGAAGACTTCGGGACTGTGGGGCGGAATCTTTGCTGCTCTGGTGCTCTACTTTTTTTTGCGGGCAGTGCGCATGACCGCAATCATCACCCTGGCAATTCCGCTGTCCATACTGGTGACCATCACGATGCTCTACTTTGCGGGTTGGTCGCTCAATATCGGCACTATGATGGGATTGATGTTGAGTCTGGGATTGGTGGTAGATAATGCCATTGTAATCGTGGAAAATATCTACCGCAAGCGCCAGGAGGGCAGCGCGCCGCGCCGCGCTGCGATCGAGGGCGCTGGCGAGGTCGGACTGGCCGTCACCATGGCCACCCTGACCACGGTGGTGGTCTTTTTGCCGCTGATTCTAATGAGTGATAACAAGTTTTTTTCCTTCTGGATGCTGCGTCTAGGAGTGCCGGTCATCGTCGGCCTGGTGGCATCTCTATTCATCGCCCTGGTTTTTATTCCCCTGGCCTCCCTGCGGCTTTCGGCCCCATCCGAACGCAGCGGGAGGGGCGCGGTCGAGCGTCTGCGCGAGTTCTACCTGCACAGCCTGAAATGGGTTTTAGGGCACCGGCTCGATGCACTGATCCTGGTGCTGCTGGCCATGGCGAGCATTGCCATTCCACAGCAGGCCATGCAGCGCACCGACCAGGGGCAAGGACACCGCCGCGATATAGACCTGCACTTCGACATGCCTTCGGGGCAGTCGCTGAGCCAGGCCAACGAGTTTATGAGTAGCGTCGAGGATACCTTGCTGAACCACCGGGCCGAATACAACATCAGAGCCGTGCGCGTCTGGTTCAGCAGGAGCCGGGGAGAGGCGGAGATAATCTTTAACGAGGACGATGAACTGGGGTGGTACCAGGTGGCTCTGGAGAATCTGCTAATCAAGCTGGGCTTGCGCCAGCGTCCCCACCTGCAATACAAAGAGGTGGTCGATGATGTCAAAGAGCGCCTGCCCCTGCCGCCCGGGGTTTCCATGCGGGTAAACTGGGAACAGCTCAACCAGGATGCGGAGCTCTCTATCAGTCTTTATGGCGACGATACCCAGGTGCTTATGCGACTGTCTGGTGAGGTCGAACGCCGTCTGGGCAATATACCGGGTCTATTGTCGGTGCGCACCGACATAGATCGGGGCAGCAGCGAACTTCAGGTGCGGCTCGACCGCGACCGGGGGCAGCGCTACGGCATTAATCCCCAGATGGTTTCCAACAATATTTCCTATGGCCTGCGCGGCCTCAATCTGAGTCGCTTCCAGAGCGAGGACGGCAAGGAGGTCGAGGTGTGGCTGCAATTTGAGGAAGGAGATCGCCAGAGTATCCAGAAGCTGCGCGGTCTCACCTTTGCCAGCGCCGAGGGCGAAGAGATCCCGCTGGAAGCACTGGCCGATCTCTACGTGACGCGGACCCTGGGCAATATCAAGCGCGAAGACCGCCAGACGACCCTGAGCGTGACGGCCCGGACCGATAAAGACGATGCCGCCGAGCTTTTCGAACAGGTCGATTGGGCCATGCGCGACTTTGAGATGCCGCGGGGCTATCACTGGGACAAGGGGGCGCGTTACGAGCGTCTGGATGAAGCCGACAAATCGCAGCAATTTGCCTTGCTGATGTCGATTATTTTTGTGTTTCTGCTGATGGGAGTGCTCTTCGAATCCTTTGTCCTGCCGCTCTCGGTTATTGTGTCCATTCCCTTTGCTTTACTGGGAGTGTTCTGGTTTCTCTATCTGACGGGCACTTCCTACGATATTATGTCCATGATCGGTACGGTCATTCTGGTGGGCGTGGTGGTCAACAATGCCATCGTGCTAATCGATCTGACCAATCGACTGCGCGCAGCCGGCATGGAGCGTTACGAGGCCTTGCTCGAAGCCGGTAAGCACCGCTTCAGACCTATTCTGATGACTTCTTTCACCACTATCTGTGGCTTGATTCCCATGGCCGCGGGCAACTCCAAAATGGTCGGCATGCCCTACGCGCCGCTGGGTCGCACTATGATTGGAGGTTTGCTGGCCTCGATGGTGCTGACGCTGGTGGTCGTACCGCTCTGTTATACCTTTTTCGACGACCTGCGCGAGTTGTTCCAGAAAATGCTGGCTGCTGCTTTCAAGGGAAGCCGCAGGGAAGCACAAGGGGCAAAGAGCACCGGGGAATAGGCCATTCACGTCCTGATTTCCGAGAATGGTCGGCATGGGCGCCGGTCTCATAGTGGTGTATTTGGGGAAAATTATGTTTGTGCCGGAATGGATGCAGAGCGGTTGGAGCATGCACTTTGCCACACTTAGGCAAGCGGTGATATTGCGACGCGACTGAAAGCTCACGTCCGATTTTTGCAGCGGAACTTGCCGGCAAAAAAATCGGGAGAAGATATAGCTAGGTGCTATTCCCGCTGCAGTAAAAAAACGTGGTACATCAAGGTGCCACAGCCAGCGGCCGAGCGATTGAGTTTGGCAAGGAGGCGGCTTTGCGGGTAGAGGGATTGGAGGGATGCGGGCAGGGGGAAATTCTCTCGAACGACGAATATCACTGCCGTGGGGAAGTCGGGCCCGGTCTGCCGGTGGAAGTCGTTCAGGTCGCGGAAGCGGGGGTCGTCCACCACCAGACAGGGTCTTTCCCCGGTGCCGTAGTAGGCCATGGCAAAGCTAATGCCGTACTGGGAACTCAGCAGGGGGACAGCGGGGAGCACGGCTTTTTGTTCCAGCGTTTTATCCAGCTCGGTGGCCAGCCCGCGCCAGCCGCTGTACTCACAGAGCCTTTCGGTCCACGAATAGGCGGCTTCGCGCTCGAGGTCGGGGGAGGACACCAGACGCGCGTAGGTAGCGTCCAGGAGCGGGCTTTCCAGGCTCTCATTGAGGCGCGCAAAGGTCGCCGGGTACTTGAGGCTTATGCCGATGGGCAGGGCGTGCAAGAGGCCGGTGAGCACGGCCAGGAGCAGGAAGAGGCGTGGTCGACCCGGCAAGTTGGCGCGCTTGAAGGCAAAGGGCCACAAACCCAGAAAAGCAGGTAGAATCCAGTTGCCTTTGATCTGGCCGCGGGCCAGGGCAAAAAAGGCAAAGCCGGCCAGCAGGCACAGGGCCGGCAATACTGCCAGGAGTGTTTCACGGGGGCGTTGTCGAAGTGCCTCTCCAGTTTTGTGAATCAGGACCTTGTAAGTCAGGTAAAGCAGCAGGGGAGAGACGAAGAATAGGGGGTTGAGGAGGAAAAAAAGCAAGCGTATCAACGGCGTATGCGCATCGGCGATCTGCGATAAAGTGCTCAGAGTAGTGGGCAGATAGAACAGGGTTTTGAACTGGGCGTAGAGCAGCGGCGAACTGACCAGGGAAAAGGTCGTCGTGGTCCAGAGCAGTGCGCGCCAGCGTTGATGCCGTTCCCGGGTTACAAGAATCCAGATGAATAAACCCAGGACCAGAAAGGCGGCGGAGTACTTGCACAGGACGGCGAGGCCGGCGGCCAGGCCCAGCTTCAGGTGGGCCACCGGATCGGCATCTCCCCGGGACTGACGGGCCCAGATCAGAGCCAGCAGCCAGCAGGCGACCAGGAAGCCGTCGGGGTGCAAATAGGAAGTGGCGTGCCAGATCCAGTGGCTAGAGGCAAAGGCTGCCGTTGCCCACAGGCTCAGAGGGGATTCGAGGCCGTGGAGACGGCAGAGCCGATAGAGCAAGACGATGGCGCTGGCGCCAACCAGAATCTGGACCAGGCGCAGGACCCACTCGTGGCCGGGGTAGAGGTAGTGAGCCAGCTTGAAGCTGCTGAATGGCAGCAGGGCGTAAGACGCGTCCAGGTGCTGGCTCCAGTACCAGTAGACCGCTTCGTCTTTGCCCAATTCGACATCGGCCACGAACCAAAGTTTGGCCAGGCTGTAGAGTGCCAACAGGGCGATCCATGTGGTCCAGCCTGGTTTGACGCGAACTGGACCGGCGCGTATATTCTCAACCTTGTAGTCAGATGCATGCATAAAGAATGTCAGGAGAATGAGGACATGGCAGAACAGGAAAAAGAAGAGGATCTACTGAAAAACCTGCAGGAAAAGAATCTTGAACTGAGTTTATTCAAAGCCCGCAAGATCTTTCTGTGGTCCGACGTCAACGACGAATCGGCCAAGGCCGTGGTGACCCGTCTGCTGTCGCTGGATGTGGAGGATCCTGGCAAGGAGATCATTCTCTATATCAACAGTCCTGGTGGCACCATTCACGACGGCATGGCCATCTACGACGCCATCCAGGCCATCAAGTCGCCGGTTTCCACCGTATGTTTGGGCATGGCTGCCAGCATGGGCGCCATGTTGCTGGCCAGCGGCAACCAGGGCCGTCGCTTTGCCTGGCCCCACGCCCGGATCATGATTCACCAGCCCCTGATTATGGGGACTATCACCGGAACTGCCACCGATCTGGATATACGCGCCCGGGAGACTATTCGCTACCGCGAGGAGTTGAATCGGCTGCTGGCCCATCACACCGGGCAAGATGTGGAAAAGATCGCCATGGACACGGACCGCGATTATTTCATGTCGTCCGAGGAGGCCAAAGAATATGGTCTGATCGACGATATTATCACCACCACATCTCCGGGGGTAAACGGCAAAGAATAAATGCCGCATTCCGTTTTTATGCACCGCCGGTCCATTTGGATCGGCGGTTTTTTGTTGGGGTGAAATGAGCTTTTATCAACAGCACTTCGTAAAGTGCTCTCTATTTCTGGCAACGGGCACAATAAAAGGTGCTGCGGCCGGCCAGGATGACGTTCTTTATCGGCGTTTCGCAGACCAGGCAATTTTCGCCGGCCCGGCCATAGACTGCCAGCTGCTGCTGGAAGCGCCCCCCCGCACCCGAGCCCCGGTAGTCGCTGATGGTGGTGCCGCCCTGGCGGATGGACGACTGCAGGGTATCTTTGATCTGTTCGACCAGGCGCCCAAGGCGCGCCCGGCTGATTCTGCACCCCGGTTTAGTGGGTCGGATGCCGGCTTCGAATAGGGCCTCACTGGCGTAGATATTGCCCACGCCGACGACGATGCGGCCGTCCATGATCAGGTTTTTGATGGGGCGTTTACTGGCGCGACAATGGGTCTGGAGATAAGCCGCATCAAAGGCCGCGTCCAGCGGTTCCACGCCCAGCCTGTTCAGATAGGGGCAGGTCTCGAGCTCCGTGGGTTTGAGCAGCAGCACCAGCCCGAAGCGCCGCGGGTCGGAAAAGACCAGGGGCGGGCCTTCGCTCATAGTGAAGATCACGTGGTCGTGTTTTTCGCCGCCGGGACGCAGCAGCAGGTTGCCGCTCATGCCCAGGTGCACCAGCAGGGTATAACCGGATTCCAGATCGAGGAGAAGGAATTTGGCGCGTCGACGGGCGGCCGTGAAACGGTCCCCCGCCAGGGTTTTGAAGCGGCGATGGGGCAGGGGCTCACGTAGCCTCTTGTCGCTGGTGGAGACCTGGACGATTTGTCTTCCCACGAGGTGGCGCTGCATGGCGTGGCGCACGGTTTCTACTTCGGGCAATTCGGGCATGGATTTTATAATAGTGTTCTGGGGTAAAGGCGTCAATTCCCGCTCCGGATATGCTTGTGTCGGGTTGGGGTGTAGTTTAGTTTATTTCGTTTGTGAATAGGGCCTACTTACCTGTGAAAGGAGTCGCACGACATGAACCTGACGAAACAACCGCCGCGCCGGCCTTCCAATATCAACATGGGTGGCATTGTTGCGCTGGCGCGCATGACCGACAAGTCGCGCGCCGCTAGTGAAGAATTGGAAGGCGCCTACAAATACGGGGAAATATCAGGGCTGGATCGGGAGTTGCTGGCCTTTATAAATATGGGGGCCGGTGAATTTGCTGCAGCCGCCAAAAAGCTGGACGATGCGGCGCTGAGTGAACTGGTGCTGGAAAAGGCACAGAAAAGTTCCGAAGAGATTGCCGCTTTTAACAAAGGGCAACTGGAGCGCGAGCCGCAGGACGAAATGCACCGTCGTTTGTTAGTGGAGCGCCTGGCTCTGTACGCGCCCGGCAACACCGAAATCAAGACGGTTCTGGCCTCCATGGAGCTGGATGACTGGGGGTCGTTCAAAGATGCGGATCTCACCAAGGGGCCGCCGCGCACTCCCTATTTGCGCAGCGTTCTGGGCGTCGTGGGGCTGGCGCGCATGGGCGACAAAGCGCGGGCGGCCAAAGCCGGCTTGCTGGGCGAATATCGCTATGGCGAGCCCTCGGCTCTGGATGCCAGCATTCTGGATTTTCTGGGCCTCGGGCAGGACGAGTTCATGGAAGGAGCCTATGGCAATCCCAACGATGTCGAACTGGGCGAGTGGATCCGGGAGCGTTGGGACTGTACGGCGCGAGAAATTTCCCTCTTCAATGCCGCGCAAACCGATCGGGGCCGGGCCGATGCCACCCGTGAGCGTTTTGAGATCCGTCGGGGCGAGATCTGTCCAGAGCGCAGGGATATCAATACCTGGTTCGAGCTAATAGATTACGACGACGAAAAGAGTTTTGGCCTGGTAGACCTTACCCGCCACCCACCTCGGAGTCCGTACAACGTCGATGTAGGTGGGGTAGTGTGCCTGGCGCGCCTTATCGACAAGGGACGCGCTCTCAACGGCGACACCTTGGGCGCTTACTGGTACGGTGGGGATTCGGGTATCGATCGCCGCGTGCTGGAATTTCTAGATACTGATGTGGACGAGTTTACCGCCGCCTTGAAAGAGTGCGCAACCGACGAAGAGATGGTCGGATGGCTGGGTGAACGCCTCGCTAAATCGCAGGATGAAATCGATAAATTCAATCGGGAAATGGGTTCGTTCGGGCCAAGTGACGAGCGCCAGTGGAAGTTTTTGCGCGGCGTTATAAAAAAGTTGGATCCAGCGCGCACCGACATCGAGAGCTTTCTGGCGCTGACCGTTATAGACGACCAGGTCAGTTTCGCGCGCTTGAAGTCGAGCGTTTGAGGCAAGAGAACTATGTCCAGGCCCATCATCGGCATTACCAGCAGTCTGTCATGCGACCGCGACGGGGGTAGCAGCCAGGTGCTGGACTGCCGCTATGTGGATGCGGTGGAACGAGCTGGCGGCTGTCCTCTGATCTTGCCAATGTGTACTGCGGCCGATAGTCTGCGCCCCTTGCTGGAACTGATCCACGGCTTGATTATCACCGGGGGACCGGG
>MDTE01029882.1_pt1 | contig 10954 bp, 12 predicted proteins | sample 811231 | NCBI WGS metagenome assembly MDTE01 (sample SAMN05326651, study PRJNA326480) | marine metagenome | isolation source: seawater | place: Indian Ocean: Red Sea | collected 2010 | reverse complement strand
TACAAACCTACAAGCATCAATCAACAATCCAAACACAGCCCCACTGGATGTCACACTAACCTGGACTGATGGGGCTGGACAAGGTACTGGTACATTCCAAAACTATATTGTAATTCGTTCTCCTGATAGTACATTTACAACAGTGACCACAGTTGGTACTCCAACTGCTACTACCTACACTGACACTGTACCAAGTTCAGGAACATGGTACTACAAGGTCAGTGACCAATCTTCTCATGGTGGCTCTCCAAACAGTTCCCCAGCAAACATAACAACTCCTACCGTTCCGGGAGTACCACAGTCCTTGACGGTCACGGTCCCTGATGCTGATGCCAGTCCGTATGATGTGGAATTAACATGGACAGCCCCGGCATCTGATGGGGGTTCTGCAATTACAAATTACAAGGTATTTCGTGATGGCGTTTTAGTAAATACAGTTGGCAATGTTCTAACTGCAACTGACACAGCCCCATCAAACCCATCAACTAATTTTGTCTATACCGTAAAAGCAGTCAACCCGGTGGGTGAGTCGGCTACGGCAGCATCATACACATGGACATCTCTTGCAGTGCCACCAGCCCCGGCATCCTTGACAATCACTTTGCCTGATGTTGACACAGCCCCATTTACCGTTCAACTAAACTTCACAGCCCCGGCAACATCTGACTCTGCTGTGAATGGATATGCAATACACAGAGACTCGACACTGATTGCAACACTTGGCAACGTCCTAACCTATGACGATACGACCCCATCAAACCCATCAACAAGTTTTGTCTATGACGTTTATGCAATATCAAACGTGGGTACTGGCACAGCATCAGTACAACAAACATGGACATCCCCGGCAGTGCCAAGTCAGGTCCAGGGATTGAGTGGTAGCATGGCAAACTCAAATGTCAATCTGTCTTGGACTCAGCCAGCAAGTGACTCTGCGATTACAAACTATCAGGTCATAAGGGATGGTACGAACCTTGCACTTGCTGGAAACCAAACGTCTTACACTGATTCAAATAACATACAGCCAGACCAGTCAATCAATTATCAGGTTTATGGTATGTCACTTGTGGGCAATGGAACCTCATCTGCAACGGCTATTGTATCGACTGGTTCGGCAGCCGTACTTGATCTTACCTCGACTAATATTAATGAAAACTCATTGGTCCTAACATGGACCGAGCCTGAATATTCTGCTGGAAATGTCCTTGGCTACATGATTAACTTTACAACTCCATACGGCACGCCAGATACCATTTTGATTGCAGACACCGGGGGTACGACAACTGTTCAGCCACTTTCCAATCTTGCTTACTCTGCAAACTATACATTTACAGTCGGTGTCATAACTAACCAAGGAGTCAACGCAACTGGTAACTGGCACACAGTACAAACCAATGAAGATCTTTCTATCACATCATTTAATGTGACAAGTGGATTTGACATCGAGGCTGTCAACACTGCCGAGATTGATCAGATAAAATACACCCGGACAGAAAACACAGATGGTACCACGACACTTGATGTAATCCATCCAAACTATTACAACATCGAGTGTAATCTGCAATCAAAGTTCGCAATGACTAATCAAAACTATACCAATCTCAGTACGACAGTGGTAGATGGCAATGACCAAAAGGCATCGTTTGTTTTCACTGGCCTGGATAATGAAATTATCACCGTGACATGTACTGACACAATCTCCGGGGATTCTGCAAAGTATCTCTTGACACAAAACTCGTTCCCACTTTTAGAACAGATTACAAATTTCCGTAGTGGTGAATACGGCACTTTGGGTCAGTTTGGAATTTTAGATATAGTGACTTTGCTTGTGGTTATAATTTCCATGATAGGATTCAACCGGGTCAACCCAGTAGTTGGGGCAATATTCACAGTCGCAGTGATGGGTGGACTGGCTTACTTTAAGATTGTCGAATTACCAACAGTGATGTTCGGAGCAATAGCAGTGGTAGTAATGCTGATTGTTACAAATGCGAGGAAAAAATAGATGATTGAAAAGCCACTTTACATAATCATTTTTCTGTATGCCAGCTCGTTTATGATGCTAGGTACACAGTTCGTATTGGGAGATGTCTTTAACATAGATATAACAAACTTGGACGGCACACCAGTCAAGAGTACCATCCTTACGACAGTACAGATTGACCAGTTGAATACATCTGCACAAAACATCATAGGTACCAATCAGACATCTGTCACGACAGATCCAATCACGGCAGCAGCCGGGATTGCGTGGGAATTATTCTTGCTACTGACTGGCACATACATATTCCAGGTATTGTATCTGCTCGGAGTGCCATCAATCATTGTGGCTGGGATGGTAATCCTGTATATCATCATGCTCTCAAGGACAATCATTGCATACCTCAGAGGTATCTAGTCAGTTCAGTTTTGTCAGCATTGATAGGATGTTGATTATCACATGAACCATCAGTATTAAGAACAGCATTGTGTGTACTAAAATCCAAACTGGCTCTATCAGAGTAACCTTGCTTGTATGTGTCGATGTGTTTGCAACAGTTATCTCATTGCCAGTCAATGGATGCAGTTCAACCTTGTTTTCTGTCGTGGTTTCAGCATCAAGCAGTATGTCAACGCCTGACCCAGCCAAGATTAATGCAGCAATCAGCCCCGGTATGAGATACATAACCCTTGAAAGAGAATGGGATTTGCCATCAGGTATCTCCTTAATGGTACTAATCATAAGCATTAGGAAAGATCCGTAGGCAAGAAAGCCATACACACCAAATTCGATTATGGATATGTCTCCCATTACATTTTTGTACATGTACCGAGTAATTAACTATAATGGCAAGTACCGTTGAGGTCGAAAAATATGCAACTGGATTCATTTTTTCACAGCAAGCCGAGCTGGAATCTTTAGAGGACCCGGACAATTATCTCGCAGATATACAAACAGCCAGACGTATGACTGAGAGAAACATCGAGACATACCAACGTGCAGCCACGCAAAGATTATACGCAAACACAAGAGAGGCATGGGCTAGACGTAAAGAAGCTCAAAAGGCACTCAAGGATGCACAGAAACGAGCCAAGGAAATTGACACCGTTGAGAAAGAGATGAGGACTCAGATTGCACAAAGAAAGGCACAGTTGGAGAAAGCAAAAATTGACGAGAAGAAAAAATATGCAACCCATGTTTATGAGCAAGAACAGAAACGAAAGGAGTTAGAAAAGAAACAGGAATGGTTAAAGAGTCATAAAATTGCAGACATACCTACTGGGATTTCATTAGGCTATTTGAGTGAGGGTTCGATGTCTTGGTACAATCGTCTAAAGGCATTAGAAGCTCCATACGCAAATCGTAGAACTGACTTGCCATCCCATGAAAGACACAAACTGGAATTTCTCTACAAGGGAGGTACAGAAAAAGAGTGGGGAGATATTAGAGCTAGGGAGGCACGCAATCGTGCAGCATCAAAAAGACAGTCTGCATCAATCAAAGGGGCAGCAGCAATCGTTGAAAGTGGAGGAATACTTGGAGGCAAGTTTACTGGCACTGGATATGACGAGGGTACAGGGCAATTAACTGGCGATGGCTCGGCAAATAATTGGGGAGGTTATGGTTCTAAAGAGGCACAGCAAAGAGCCTTGCAGCAAGAGTTGGCAAAGTCATTTCAGGCACATCCTACATATTTTAACAAGCCCCAAATAACAACTGGATTCTCAACTGGCAGTAATTATTTCAAAGATGGTAAGATGATTGATCCTAAATCAGACGAGGGTAAAAAATTACAGCAGACATTAACCACTCAGGCAATCACTAAAGATGTTAATGAAAAGCAACGCAAATTGTTTTCAGATATTACTAAAGCTGATTCTGCATTAGAAGCTTGGAATATTCGTAGCAAGGCTATGATTGATGATCCTAGAGTTGGTACTTTCAATTATTTGATGAAGGATGGTAAGGTAATAGAAACATCGGGAACGATTGGTATTGCCACAAAGACAGAATACACTAGAGAGGATGGTCAGACAGTTTTCAAAAGCGAGTATGACCCAAGTGTAGTTCCAGTTGATCCGGGATTCAAAGGTATAGTTGATACAACTCCACAGACATATTCCCTTGTAGGTTATACGCCAGAAGGCAAGCCAATGCAAGGTCCACCTGAGCCGACCATTCTTACTTATGAGATGCCACAGTTTCCAACGCTGGAAAGTTTTGCCCGGGATCAGAACATGGGTACCATTGAGAAAGCCACTGAGTCTAGTCTGAAATGGCTGGATGAAAAACAAAAAGAAACTGCTCCAAAGAATTTAGGAGAGGGCATACTAGATTCGTTTGGATTAAGACCACAGTCATTAGTTCAAATTCCTTTAGGTGTAGCCAAAGAAGGCTTGGCAGTAGGAGCTACTGTAATGAATCTGTCATCGCAAGTGGTTAATCCGTTTTTGAGAGATGTCGGATGGGATAGGATTGCCCCATTCGGTATGCCTCCCGAACAGAGAGAGATAGAGATTCCATCAACTGCACTTGGTACAGCTATTGAGGGTGGTGTTGCCGGGGATGACGTTTTAGCTGGTCAGGCTCAATACATGAAAGAGAGAGGAGTCCGTTCAACTGTCGGAGAATATATCACATTATATCCGGGCAAAGCAGCAGTCAAACTGTTACCAATTACCGTCAAGACACTTACAGCCCCGGGAGTTTCAACTACTGGCAAGATTGTATCGTTTGGGTATGGTAAATATTCAACAACTATTGGTGGTCTTGTCGATGGCAAGATTAGCGTAGGCGTGCCAAAGGTTCAGACACCGATTAAAATTACTGCCGAGACACCAAAACAAGCTCAAAGGGGGGTGGCATTGGGTGGAGATACGTCAAAAGAAATGCAGCAATTATTGGGAGATGTAGAAAACATAAAGAAGATTGAGGGAATTACCCCACTGGCAGTGGAACGTGCAGAGTATATTCAAAGAGTGATGCCAGCCATGATGAGCCAAGACGAGGTACTGAAAAGTACAAAGCCAATGGACAAAGCCTTTGAGGGAATAGAGGCTGGCTCTGAGCAAGAGTCACTGTTCAAGTCATTTATGAGTCAGCAAGGCAAGTGGTGGAATCCATTCAAAGAAAAGCTTGGAGCATACGAAGGCTCGCTGTCCGAGCAGTTCTTTACTGACACCAAGAAATTTCTCAGACCGTCAGGCGATTATGATTTTAATGTAAAATCCTTTGAGAGTGCAGCCAAGTATGCACAGCGTACTGCTGATGATTTTGTCGGAGATGGGGATCGTACAATGGAGGCTATCATAAAAGAAAAGACAAAGAGTGCAAAGAATTACCTCGATGGCAAGAAGGTCGGAGAGTTTCTAAACCCACAAGAGATTGACGAGATGGGCGTACCCCAAGCATTTTCTGGCAGTGCATATATGGGGAGAAACGTTCCGGGTACCACGTTCAAGACCGATGTTGGTACAACGTTTGGATTCAAAAGACAGATTCTAAAGAGAGGTTCATCATTATTTTCTGCACAGATTACCGACAAGGGTGTAGAGTTAGCCCCGGCTCCATTCAGATTTGAAAAGGATGTGGCAATGTTTTATCGAACATTGGAAACCTCAAAGGAGAATCTCATAGCCCAGGGCAAAACATCTGAGGCAGCCAAGATTGACTTGGATGAGTTTCGCAGACTGTATGAGAAGGACGGTAAGTTCATTGACGAGGTATTGCAGACTGCCGAACCTGAGCCAATATCCTTTGGGTCAACTCCATCATTGCAGTCAAGCATTGCTGACAGCCCTATACTCCGGGAGTCATCTGAGACAGTTCCATCATTGCTGAAAGTGGGCAGGGATGAGAAAGATCCAGGTTCCGTATCATTAACCAAGTCGGTATCTGCAACAATGGAAATGCCATCAATCCCGGCAGTGAAATCAGTCGGTTCGATTTCTGCAACACGTTCCTTGGGTACGGTCAAGTCTCTAGGTTCGGTGGGTTCCCAGGCCAGTAAGTCTATTGTATCAAAATCTTCTGCAACAAAATCCATCACAAGTGAGACATCGGCTGTCACAAAATCAATCGGTTCAACTGCCTCATTAACAACAAAGTCAACTGCCTCAACTTCTGTGACAACAAAATCAACTGCGATACAATCCCCGGCAATCAGCAAACTTACAGGAAAGCTGACATCAAAGAGTGTTGCCAGAGTATCTTTGACCGAGGTACCAACTGGACTTACCAAGGACATAAAGGGTGGTATGCTTGGCATTAAAGTCGAGACAAGAAAGGATGAGCCAAAGCCATCTCCAACTAAAAAGGGAGAGGAGTTTGTCGGCAACGTATTGCTTGATAATATTATGGGAGTTGGAAAGAAAAAAGACATTACTTATGGCAGTTTGAAAGTCAGCAAAGAGGTTAGCAAGAAACTCAAGATTAGTAGTTCGATGAAAAACAGACTTACACTGACGACAGAAAAGAAATCAAGCAAGAAAAAGTCAAAGAAAAAGTCAAAGAAAAAGTCAAAGAAGAAAAATTCAACCCCATCAAAGAAGGTCAAAAATTTTCTGAAATTAAAATGAGTGAAGCTGATTATGGACCCTTGGCATTACTTCTAATGGTCACTGGTTTGATGGTCGTAGTCTTGAGAAAGTTTGACAGATGGGCTGGCGAGCTAGACTCAGAAAATGACTTCGGGGTGGAGTGCAGCAAAGATGATCAGTGACTCCTTGTCCTTTGTTTGACTGCATACAAATTTTTTATTCTGATATGATACTTTGGCAACATCCCCGGACTTTTTGTCCTCAATGTATGCCCCATCCTTTGCAACCTTTAGCAAGGTATAATCCGGGTATATTTTCTTAAGCAGTCTTATACGGTCTATTGAGTTTTCTATAATGGATGTCGTCCATACAGTGAAGGTGTATTCGGAGTCAACTGAACGGTCAAATTTATCCCTGATACGAGAATAATCATCTTGTTGCAATGAGAGACTTGTATAACCTGAACGACCCAATGTACCGAGTAGAAGTCTAATCTTGTATATAAAATATGTGGCATATATGTTACGAGGGATTATTCGCTACATATATGGAATAGGGGGTTAGAGTGTTAAACATCGTGAGCTAATCTCGCCCTCGGCATTGACCCTTATGTTTAATACTCAGACCATCCTATACGCTACATATATGGTAACACACGGCAAGCTACTAAACACAGCAGTTAGAGAAAACAAAGATGTACCGAGTAGAGATCCTAATTACAATTATGAGGGTCGTATTGAAACCACAATGGAAAGTGCTAGGAAAAATTTTTCCATTGAAAACTACGAGATACTTTCTGACTATTTGGATTACATGGTACGAAAGCCAAAGGCACTTGCAACAAGATCCAAGACCGTTCAGACATTATTTACAATGACTAAAATTTTCAAGGAATCTGTCAAACCAAAAGGAGTTGAGAAAGCCTGGGGAATACGAGATGTTAACTCCCGGAGTGGATGGGCATTGGCAATTACCTCATCAGAGGTCAACGAGATGATCCGGGATGTCATGGAATATTACTGCCAGCATAACGGAGGCAAGGAAACCAACACCAGTGCTGACATGAAAAAACTCACTCGTTTGTTTTTGAGATGGGTTGCATTGGGGACCAGTGACTTGCCAAAGAATCAGCCAGAAGTCGAGGAGGTAATGGGAATTAGTATCGGCAAGGTCAACGATAGGATTGCCATTACAAACATCCCAAACGATGCTGACATTGAAAAGATACTTGCAGCATCAGGTCGCAACCCACGAAACATTGCCTTGATAAAAACGCACTCAGAAGCTGGCACAAGAGAATCCGAATTACTCAGCATGAGAATATGTGATTTTATCCCACAAAAAAATGGGGCATTAATCCGGGTACATGGAAAGACAGGAGCCAGAAGGATTCAGGTTGTCAGATGTGTGCCATCTTTGTTGCAGTATCTTGCAACCCATCCATACCGAGATGACCCTGATGCCCCTTTTTGGATTCAAGTCGATGCCAATGATTTTGGAAAGACGTTGACATACCATGCAATGCGTGGCGTATTCAAAAGAGCTCAGAGAAAAGCCGGGGTGAAAGATTTCACGCTGCACTCATACCGACACTATGCTGCAACAACTGCTGCAAAGTTCATGCCAGAAAGTATGATGAGAAAACGATTTGGCTGGTCCAGGGAATCCAAACAGCCAACACGCTACACCCATCTGAATAATACTGATGCCAATAATATGTATCTCAAAGCCAATGGGGTAGAGATTGAAGAAGAACCAAAACCTGAGCCACCAATCAGTTGCATGGTTTGCAAGTTCCAAAATGAACCGGGCAGTATCAAATGTATGTCGTGTGGTCAGCCCCTAAACGTAGAGGGTTTGCAGTCATTGGAAAGCGAGGAGATGAAAAATATTAACGATAAATTGGCCTGGATAATGAGTCAGATGGAGGTCAAGAAGATTGACGACCCGGTACAAGCCGAGTTTTATAAAAAGCAGCATATCTCCCGGGGGATAAAAAATGAGTGACTACGAAACAAATGTCGCAATACGTTCCAGTATAAAGTCAAAGATGGAGCTGGAAAAATTAACAAAAGACCAGCCAAAATCAAAGTGGCTTAGAGATAAAATCAGAGATGAGAAATTACAGAAACAAATTGAATTAACCAACGATAAATGGCTAGCCATACCAAGAGAGGAATACAATTTTGAGCTTGGAGGCTATCAAATACAATGGGATAATGCCACATCTAAGCAAAAAGAAATGATAAGGCAACTGCAAAATGATAACGTGTTATCTCCTAGTGTAAAATTAGTGGGTAAATATGTAAATGACTATGCAAAAGAATGGAAAAAAGAAAAAGCCGACAGGGGTGAATTGATAAAAACACAGCACGTTGACACGATACGATTTGAGGATGTATTCAAGATTGTAGAGTTTTTCCATCAAAGAAATGGAATTGAATTAACTCAAACAAGAAATGCAGGGATTGTCGTGCTTAGAGGAAAGCACAATGTCGGTGTCAATTTCAGTAAGTTGATTGTGGAAGTATTTAGAGAGCTTTGTGTCAGGTCACAAGAAATGAAAATAATTGATGCAGATTGTTATGACACTGGATATGTTATAACACTATCAGTAATTGATGTATAACGTTTACGTTTACGTTTACGGAGTCATTATATATGGTAATGAGTAATATATGGAATCCATTATGAAATGTGAAAATCAGTATTGTAATAATGAATCCAAAGTAATCCGGGTTGACGAATGTAAAGGAGTCAAACTTGAAACAGCATTATGTTCGTGTTGTGCAGAAACAAGTATGGGTGATATGAGTCATTATTTGTATGAGATACCAATGCGTATAAAATGAGCAATCGCTTGTGATTTAGATGTAAGTCCAAGACGGTAAGCATCTCTAGTTTTAAGAAATTTTTCTAATTCGTCATCTAATCCGTTGGGTATGCTGATCGTTGTCCACGGCTTTAGTTTTTTCTTTGTGCTACCCATGTAACATATATGTTGCAGAAGTTGTTATAAAGTTGTCGAAAATTCTCGAAAACAAAAAACGATATTTTACTTTATTGCATTACGGTAAATATGACGTACAGCTAAAGTTGACTAAGGCTCTAATCATATTTGACATAATATTTAATACGGTAAATATACCGTATATATCATGGCAGAGAAATGGACAAACGTTCGCATCACGACTGCTCTTTTAGAAAAGATCAAAGACCACGTAAATAAAAATGAGGTTTTTGTCTCCCCTTCATCATTTATTGATTATGCACTAAAAAAGGAGTTGCGAGTCTGATGAACGTTATTCCTTGCATACACCCAGGCAAAAAGACGTTTAATCTAGTAGAGATTGACGGTGAAAAAATTCTGTATGCAGATTGCAAGTTCTGCAATGAGATAGTCAACTTGCAAAACAAGGAGATCCCGGCATGACTGGTACTCATCCAAATATCAAACGCCAAGATCTATTACTTGATTACAATAAAGGAGGTGAACAGACAAAAATGGACAAAGACAAAACAATGAAACTAGCCGACTTTCCAACAAGTGACTCAATATCACTTGCAAAGATTGATGGGCAAAAATTCACAATAGTCGCAGTCGAACAGTCAAACTATGACGACACCCCTGGTGTAAAAATAACAACCTTGGAATCCTTTACCGTGGACGGAAATCTCGACCCGGTTAACAGATTCCACACAACACGCACAGCAATTTTCAACAAACTCATGTCAGAGAAAATTCAAAGTGCCTTGAAGGCTGGAGCAAAGATTGGACCCGTAACTGCTGTTTTAGCACAAAACAAGACCCCGGGTAAAAAAGACTATTTTGTATTGGAGGATGCATAATGCATCTCCCTACCTTTTTTTTCAGTTATCCCTCTAGCATTAGAATCCAAGTGGGCTATACCATTGGGGAATGGATTCTTTCCTGTCATTCTGTATGCAAACTAAAGTCAACAACTAGAGGGATGACACTTTGACTGAACAGATTTTATTCACATTAAAGGATGTTGAAAATATTATCAAATGGTTTGGGGAACGATATGAGAGACACTCCGGGAATATATCTAAAAATGAAGTGGAAACATATCTGAAACTCCAACATTATCACATCGAGGATTTTAGGAGCCTTTCATAATGGACCAACCAAAGGGGCAGCAATATGCAACTTCTACGAGGCCTGGGGATTACCCGGAATTTAGAAAGATGTTATATTTTCGCAGACCAGTGGGTTTGCCTTCTGATACTATGAACCTGATTGCCACACAAACCATTGAGAAGGGTCGCATTGCTGGTAGGACTAATGACCAAATTATCCGGGAGTTAATCAAGGCATGATGCAAGGAACGTCACTATTAACCAAAGCCGATGAGGAATGGATTAAAGAATACAGACTTAAAAAAAGGCTGGAAGAATACAAACTTAGTAAAAG
>MDTE01156024.1_pt1 | contig 10955 bp, 8 predicted proteins | sample 811231 | NCBI WGS metagenome assembly MDTE01 (sample SAMN05326651, study PRJNA326480) | marine metagenome | isolation source: seawater | place: Indian Ocean: Red Sea | collected 2010 | reverse complement strand
TGATTGGTCAAGCTTGTGAATTTGATTATTCAGGTGCTCAAGCATGTAAGTCGTTAAAAGATGAAGGTTATGAAATCGTTCTTATAAATTCTAATCCAGCAACAATTATGACAGATCCTGAATTAGCTCATAAAACTTATATAGAACCAATAACTAACCAGTTTGTTGAAGAAATAATTAAAAAAGAAAAGCCTGATGCATTATTGCCAACAATGGGAGGTCAAACAGCTCTTAATGTCTCTATAGACTTATTCAAAGATAATATCCTAAAAAAACATAATGTAACTATGATTGGTGCAAATCCAGAATCAATTGAACTTGCAGAAGATAGACAAAAATTTAAAGATGCAATGAATGAAATTGGTTTATTATGTCCTAAAAGTTTTATAGTAAATAATATCGAAAAAGCTCGAGAAGTTAAACAAGAATTAAAATTACCTTTAGTCATAAGACCTAGTTTTACATTAGGAGGAACTGGCGGAGGTGTAGCATATAATGACAATAGCTTTGATCTAATGGTTTTAAATGGCTTGAATGCAAGTCCAACTAATCAAATTCTCATTGAAAAATCAGTAGCTGGGTGGAAGGAATTTGAAATGGAGGTAGTTAGAGATTCTAAAGATAATTGTATTATTGTTTGCTCAATTGAAAATATTGATCCTATGGGTGTACACACTGGAGATAGTATAACCGTCGCTCCTGCTTTAACCCTTACTGATAAAGAATACCAATATCTTCGCAATGCTAGCATAAAGGTTTTGAGAAAAATTGGAGTGGATACGGGTGGCTCAAATGTGCAGTTTGCAATCAATCCATATGATGGAGAAATAAATGTTATTGAAATGAATCCAAGAGTAAGTAGATCTTCTGCGCTAGCTTCAAAAGCTACTGGGTTTCCTATAGCAAAAATAGCAGCAAAATTAGCTGTTGGATATACTTTAGATGAATTAAAAAATGATATTACTACAACGACACCCGCAAGTTTCGAGCCATCTATAGATTATATTGTAACTAAAATTCCTAGATTTACATTTGAAAAATTTTCTGGAACAGACTCCAATTTAACAACATCGATGAAATCAGTTGGTGAAACTATGAGCATAGGAAGATCTTTTAATGAATCTCTTCAAAAAGGATTTGCTTCATTAGAATATAATTTAGATGGCCTAGATAAACCAATAAACATAGAATTAAATGCATCATCAGTCATAAATAAGTTAAAGGATCAATCATCTCAAAGGTTGCTAATGATTGGAGAAGCTTTGAGACTTGGAAAAGAAATTAATGATATACAAAAAGTTACTAGTTATGACTATTGGTTTATTAATCAAGTATCCAGTATAATTAATCTAGAAAAATTGATTATAAAAAATGAATTAAACCCTAATCTACTTTTACTAGCTAAATCAAATGGCTTTAGTGATAAAAAAATTGCTAAATTAAAAAATTTACCTGAAAGTAAAATCAGAATTCTGAGAAATAAAAATAAAATTAATCCGGTGTATAGACTAGTCGATACATGTGCTGGAGAATTTAATTCTAAAACCCCATATTTTTATTCAACATATGATTGGAATTTTGAAAATAAAAAATATTGTGAAGCTAATCCAACAAATAATGAAAAAGTTATTATTTTAGGAGGGGGTCCAAATAGAATTGGTCAAGGTATAGAATTTGATTATTGTTGTGTTCATGCTGTGTATGCTCTTAAAGAAAAAAATATTGAAACAATAATGATAAATTGCAACCCCGAAACTGTTTCTACAGATTATGATACCGCTGATAGATTATATTTCGAACCCCTAAGTGCAGAAAGTGTAATAGAAATTCATAAAAAAGAATCACAGAACGGTAAGGTACTTGGAGTATATGTTCAGTTTGGTGGTCAAACGCCTTTAAAAATTGCTAAAGATTTAGAAAGTGTTGGTATCAAAATACTTGGAACATCAACAGAAGCTATTGATCTTGCAGAGGATAGGGATAGATTTAGTTCTATATTAACCTCTTTAGACATATCTCAACCAAAGAATGGCTTTGCTAACAATATTGAAGAAACAATAAAAATTGCAAATAAAATTAATTATCCTGTTTTAGTAAGACCTTCATATGTTTTGGGAGGTAGAGCTATGGAAATAGCTTACAATGATGAGAATTTAAAAAATTTTGCAAAAAATGCAATGGAGGTTTCTTCAAATAATATAATTTTAGTAGATCAATATTTAGAAAATGCTCTAGAAATTGATGTTGATTTAATTAGAGATTCTAAAGGTGAAATATATATTGCTGGTATAATGGAACATATAGAAGAAGCTGGTATTCATTCAGGTGATAGCGCTTGTTCATTACCACCTTTCTCAATTAATCAATCTGTTCAAAAAAAAATAAAAGACTGGGTTGCTAAAATTGCACATAAACTCGATGTAATTGGATTAATGAATACTCAATTAGCCCTTAAAGACAATGAATTATTTGTTTTAGAAGTGAATCCTCGAGCAAGTAGAACAGTTCCATTTGTTGCTAAAGCAACAGGAATCCCTATTGCAAAAATTGCTTCTAAAGTAATGCTAGGCGAGTCTTTAAAAACTTTACTTTCTTCATATAAATCAAATTCTTTAAAAACATTTAATGTGAAAGAGTCTGTTTTTCCTTTTAACAAATTCGATGGAGTAGATTTAATTCTTGGCCCAGAAATGAAATCTACCGGAGAAGTTATGGGTATTGATGATACTTTTTTATCTGCTTTTATTAAAAGTCAGATTGCTAGTGGAAATATTTTACCCGAAAATGGTACAGTTTTTCTTTCAATTGATGATGATAATAAAAAACATCTTCTTTCAATAGCAAATAAACTTTCTTCTTTAAATTTTAATTTAATTGCAACTAAAGGAACAGCAAAATACTTAAAAGATAATCAAATTACAGTAAATGAAATAAATAAAGTAAAAGAAGGAAGTCCTCATGTTGTTGATGCTTTAACATCCAATAATATCCAATTAGTAATAAATACTACAAAAACACAAGGCTCAATAAGAGATAGTTATAGTATCAGAAGAACTTCATTGATGTACAATATACCATATTATACAACAATCGCTGGAGCTAGAGTAGCTGTTGACGCAATTCATCACTTGAAAAATAACCCCCTTAAAGTTAAGAGTTTACAATCAATTCATTAATTTGATTGACATAAAAAATTAAATAAATCATCATAATAAAATGAATAAAATACCTATGACTTTAGAAGGTTATGAAAAACTTCAAGAGGAGCTAAAAAAACTCGTTAATGAAGATAGACCGAATATAATTTCAGCTATTGCTGAAGCAAGAGGGCACGGGGATTTATCAGAAAATGCTGAATATCAATATGCTAAAGAACAGCAAAGCTTAATAGAAGGCAAAATAGCAGATTTAGAATCAGCAATAAGTTATGCTGAAGTTATAGATGTTAAATCTATTGCAGGTGATGAAATAAAATTTGGGGCTACAGTTGAAATTATAGAAGAAGAAACAGGAAATAAATCTGTATATAAAATAGTTGGTGAATATGAGTCTGATATAGAAAATAAAAAACTTTCTGTTAACAGTCCATTAGCTAGGGGCCTAATTGGTAAAATAAAAGATGATATTGTTGAAATCAGTAGCCCAAAAGGACTAAAAACTTATACTATAATATCTGTTGACTACATTTGAATTTATCAGAATTTAAAATTTGGACATTAACTGATGGATCCCAAGGGATGATTAGTCAAGTTATGGGTTTAGCTCAAGAGTTTGGAAAAGATATAGATCAAATTGAAACAAAACTTAGATTTCCCTGGTCCATACTTCAACCAGGAATATTACCAGTCTTTAAATTTATTTTTAAAAATAAAATTAATTTAAAAAATAAACCAAATATAATAATCAGTTGTGGAAGAAAAAGTGTTTACCTATCAATATATTTAAAAAGAAAATATAAAAATATAATCAATATTCATATACAAAATCCCAAAGTTTCTTTCACTAATTTTGATTATATAATTACTCCTAAACATGATCAGGTTAGTGGAATTAATGTTATTAATTCTTTAGGCGCTTTACATAAATTTTCACCAAAAACTTTAGAGGAAACAAAAGATGATTTTAATGTGTCTAAAAAAAATCTTGTTACTTGTATAATTGGTGGTCAAAATCAGCATTATTATTTTAAAGAAAAAGAAGCTTTGGATATTTGTTTCTTAATCAAAAAGCTTAAAATTAATAACCCAAAAATTAATTTATTGATACTAACATCAAGAAGAACAAATGATAAAATTAAAAATATTTTAAGAAAAAAACTTAGTTCTATCTCATCCTTATGGTTAGGAGAGGGAAAAAATCCTTATACTTATGCATTAAAATATTCTTCAAATTTTATAGTAACATCTGACTCCACATCAATGATTTCCGAATCTACAGTATCTGGTAAGCCAATTTACATCTATCATTTACCTTTTAAGAGGATTAGTAAACGTTTTGAAAAGTTTCACAGGGACTTTAAAAAATTAAATATTACACGAAATTTTGAAGATAATTTAATTTTATCTGAATGGAATTATGAAGCTTTACATGAATCAAAAAGAATAGCTGGAATAATAAAAGAAAGAATTATAGAAGATTAAAAATGAATTTAGAAAACATTGAAACATTTGATTTTCCATTTAAACATTGGGAAATTCAAAATTGTGTAGATGAGCCTACTTTAAACGAAATTTCATTTGCTGATATACCTGATGGAAAAAGAGTGTATGATGGAACAAGAGCAGCAGATTATACTGGTAGAGGACAAGATGGAAAATTAAGACTTTTTGTAACAAAAGATAATGCAAAATCATTTCCAAATTTAACAAAATTAATTAATAAACTTCAGAGTAAAAAATTCTCTTCTTCAATATCTTCTATTTTAGATAAAGATCTATCTAATTCATATGTAAGATTAGAATTGATTGCAGATAAAAAAGGATTTTGGTTAAAACCTCACAAAGATATACCAGAAAAAATTATGACAATGATGTTGTGGGCAAATCCTTATAATGAATCAGCTCTCCTTGGAACTGATATGTATAATAATAAATATGAACTTGTAAAAACAATTAAATATATTCATAATTGTGGATATTTTTTTACTTCAGGAGAAGATACATGGCATGGATTAGAAATGAAGGAAATTATAAATGAAAGACGTTGCATTCAAATTAATTATGTAACTTTTGAAACTGATTGGCCAGTTGAAAAAAATTAGAAAACTATTATTTATATTAAGTGAATAGTAAAAATATTAAAACAAATGTACTTATTATAGGTTCAGGTCCCGCTGGCTATACTGCTGCAATTTATGCTGCGAGAGCAAACCTACAACCACATATTGTATCTGGTTTAGAACCAGGAGGACAACTAACTATTACAACAGATGTTGAAAATTATCCAGGTTTTGGAGATGTCATTCAAGGTCCTTGGCTAATGGAACAAATGAAAGAGCAAGCTCTTAAAGTTGGTACTGTGTTTCATAATGATATTGTAACTAAAGTTAATTTTAAATCTAAACCATTTTCAGTAATTACAGATAATGGTTTAGATTTCGACTCTAAAACTATAATAATATCTACAGGTGCTCAAGCAAGATGGCTGAATTTAGAAAGTGAAAATAAATTTAAGGGATTTGGAATTTCTGCATGCGCAACATGTGATGGTTTCTTCTTTAAAGATCAAGAAGTTGCCGTTATTGGGGGTGGTAATAGTGCTGTAGAAGAAGCTCTTTACTTGACCAACTTTGCATCTAAAGTAACACTTATACATAGAAGAGATAAGCTAAGAGCAGAGAAAATTTTACAGCAAAGATTATTTAAAAATAAAAAAATTAAAATAATATGGAATAAAAAGGTATTAGACTTTGAAGGGGATGATAATCCACTAGCTTTAAAAAAAATAAAACTATCTGATACAAAAGACAACTCTTTAAGTGATTTAAAAATTTCAGGTGTATTTATAGCTATAGGGCACGATCCAGCAACTTCAATCTTTAAAGAACACTTAGAAATGGATAAAGAAAATTATATTATAACAAAACCAGATAGTACTGAAACTAGTATAAAAGGTATATTTGCAGCTGGAGATGTTAAAGATAAAATTTTTAGACAAGCTGTCACGGCTGCTGGTATGGGTTGTATGGCTGCTTTGGAAGCAGAGAAGTATTTAGCTGAGGGAAATTAACCTTGTCTTGCCTTCATTCTAGGATTCTTTTTATTTATTACATATATTCGACCTTTTCTTCTGACTAATTTACAGTCTTTATCCCTAGATCTAGCAGATTTAAGTGAGCAACGAACTTTCATAATTCCAGAGCTATTATGTTCTATGATTAATTTTGTCAAACATATATTAAAGAAATAAGTAAATGCGTACAATATATCAACCAGGTAGATCAAACGTCTTAGCCGAAAATGGCTTAGTAGCAACATCACATCCGTTAAGTTCAATTGAAGCAATTTCTATACTTAAAATGGGTGGAAACGCCATAGATGCTGCAATTGCCGCTTCAGTTGTACAATCAGTAGTTGAACCATGCTCAACTGGTATTGGAGGTGACTGCTTTGCAATTGTAAGTATGAATAACCAAAAACCAGTTTCAATAAATGGATCAGGAATTGCACCAAAAAAAGCAAGTTATCAATTTTTTAAAAAAAATAATATAAAAAAAATTGAATTAACAAGTCCACACTCGGTTACAATACCTGGGTCTATTAATGCATGGTATGATATGCATAAACAATTTGGAAAATTAGAATTTGAGCAACTTTTTACTAGAGGTGAACAATATGCACGTAATGGTTATCCTGTTTATGAAGTTGTTTCAAAAGTATGGAAAGAAAATGAGTCAAAGCTTTCTCAAAATAAATTTTCTAAACAGATTTTTTTACCAAATGGTAATTCACCAAAATTTGGTGAATTAATTAAAAATATTCCTTTGGCTGACACTTTAAAAACTATTTCAAAAAAAGGAGCTGATGGTTTTTACAAAGGATCAGTTGTAAAAGATATTGTTGAGTCTTTAAATGCATTAGGAGGATTACATACAGAAGAAGATTTTGCAGAGCAAAAAACTTTATTTTCAGATACTATTTACAATAATTATAAAAATTTTTACATACACCAGTGTCCTTTGAATGGGCCTGGTATAATTGTTTTAATGATGATGGCTCTAATAGAAAGGTTTGATTTTAGTAATCTAAACCCCTCAGGTTTCGAACGATTTCATCTTCAAACAGAAATAACTAAATTATGTTATGAGTTTAAAGAAACTAAACTTGGAGATCCAAATTTTAATAACTTTGAAATTAACAAATTTTTATCAAGTGATTTTATAGATAAATTATATAATAAAATAAGTTTAAAAAAAACTAATAATTTAATTAAGAGTAATGTTACTTCACATCCTGAAACTATTTATTTATCTGTAGTAGATAGAGATTTAAATTCTGTTTCATTTATTAATTCAATATGTCATGCTTTTGGGAGCGGTATAACTACAAATAAATCAGGTATTTTATTACAAAATAGAGGCGTTAACTTTAGATTAGAAGAAAATCATCCAAACATGATTGATAGTCACAAAAAACCTCTACATACTATAATTCCTGGTCTTTTAACTGATCAAAATAATAATTCTTTATTTTGTTATGGTGTAATGGGTGGGCAATACCAACCTGTAGGACAGTGTCAAGTTTTACAAAATATTTTTGATTTTAATATGAGTGTCCAAGAAGCAATAGACTTTCCTAGGATCTTCAATTTAAATGGTAAGCTAAGACTTGAAAAAACTATTCCTGATGAAACTTTTAATCTTCTTAAAGATGTTGGTCATAATGTAGAATATGTGAATAGTGCTATAGGAGGAGGACAGGGAATTATTATTGATAGAAAAAAAGGAGTGCTTATTGGTGGATCTGATTCTAGAAAAGATGGTATTGCTATTGGTTACTAATTTTTTCCAAATGTATCATTGAACTGATTATTAACTCTAACAAAAGTAGTACACTTACTAAGCTGTTTAAGGCTAGGTGCACCTACATATGTACAACTACTTCTTATACCTCCTAAAATATCCCTTATTGTATCATCTAGCTTTCCTCTATATGAAATTTGAACTTTTTTTCCTTCAGAAGAACGATAATCAGATAAACCTCCATAATGTTTTTGATTAGCTTCTTCAGAGCTTGATCCGTAAAATTCTATTAGTTTATTACCATTTTGATTTATGATTTTTCCCCCACCCTCCTTATGACCTGCTAACATTCCTCCAAGCATAACAAAATCTGCTCCACCACCAAATGCTTTAGCAACATCTCCAGGACACGTACATCCTCCATCAGCAATAATATGAGCCCCTAATCCATGTGCTGCGTCAGCACATTCAATAACAGCACTTAATTGAGGATACCCAACTCCTGTTTGAATTCGTGTTGTACAGACACTTCCTGGGCCTATTCCAACTTTAACAATATCAGCACCACTAAGAACAAGTTCTTGGGTCATATCTGCTGTAACTACATTCCCAGCAATAATAATTTTTTTTGGGTGTTTGTTTCTAACCTCAGCAACAAATTTGCTAAAATTTTCTGAATATCCGTTAGCGACATCAATGCATATAAATTTAAAATCTGGATATTTTTTAATTATTTTATTTAAACGTTCATAGCTTTCTTTACTTGTTCCACAACTTAAAGCTACATGATTATATAAATCTTTTTTTATTTTCAGCTGTTTAATATCATTTATCTCATGCTGTTTTGTTAAAGCTGTGAGCAATTTTAAAGAAGCTAATTTTTTTGCTATTTCTATTTCTCCAACACCATCCATATTAGATGCAAATATAGGAATACCACTCCAAAATAATTTTGAATGTTTAAACTCATACTTCCTGTTTAAATCTACTTCTTTTCTGCTTTTTAATGCACTTCTTTTGGGCCTAAACAGCACATCTGAATAATCTAGCTTTATTTCTTCTTCAATTCTCATAGAAAAGTTATAAATATATAATTCGAGTAAAACTTTTAAATAATTTAAATATTAAAACAAATAATAAAATAGAAGATGTTAATAAATACGTTAATAAACAATAATAAGACTGAATTTAATAATTTTTTTTATAAGTTAATTAAATCCAATTTAGACAAGTCGATTCTATCTAAAGCCATGATTTATGGGTCTTTTAATGGTGGAAAAAGAATTAGACCTTTTTTAGTAAATCAAGCTGCAAAGATTGCTAAAGCAAAAAAAATGGAATATTTACGTCTATCAGCTGCAATTGAATGTATTCATTCATACTCATTAATTCACGATGATTTACCTAGTATGGATAACGATGATTTTAGAAGAGGAAAGTTAAGTACTCATAAAAAATTTGATGAAGCTACTGCTATTTTATCTGGGGATGCGTTACATGATTTTGCTTTTGAAATACTATCAGATCCTTTAACAAACAAGGACCCTAAGATAAGAATTAATTTAGTAAATTACTTGTCAAAAAGTTTAGGTTATAAAGGTTTGGCTGCTGGACAATCTCTAGATCTTTTATATGAAAATAAAAAAAGCAATAAAAATAAAATAGTTAAAATGTACAAGCTCAAAACTAGCTCACTTTTTGAATACTCTTTTAGCTCACCTTTTATTTTAACAAATCACTCAAAACAAGTTATATTGTTCTCCAAAAAATATGGTTCTTTATTTGGTTTGATTTATCAAATAATTGATGATTTAATTGATGACTCTGATTCTTTTACATTAATTGGAAAAACTCCTGGAAAGGATAAAAAGCAAGGGAAAAGCACTTTACAAAATATAATTGGAAAAGAAAAAGTAATTATTTTTTGCAAAAATAAAATTAGTCATTTTATTAAAAATAACAAATCATTTTTTATTAAATATCCTATTTTAAATGATTTGCTAAAATATAATCTTTTAAGAATTAAATAACAACCTTAATTAACTAATTTATTTTTTCTTATTTTTTTATTTCTATTAAAAACATAATTATCAATTCTAGATTCTTTATGAGGATTGTAAATATGGTATATTGCTTGAGCTTTTAAATTATTTGATTTCATAGCCTGGTTACCATGATAAGTTCTATATCCGTAAAATAATATTATTTTGTTCTCTTGAAGATCAACAACTTTAGAATTAAATATTTTTTTTATAAAGTTGTAATTTGCTATCTTCCTGCAAATAGAATTTTGAGTTAAAAATTTAAAAATATAATTAGTATAGCTACTCATTGCTATATTACGAATATTTGGATAAATAATTAATGAAGCAAAGTTATCTTTTTTTTTATCTTCTGGAATTTTAATTGGGAAAATTGCTGTTAAATAAAATGCATCAAAGTGGAACTTTGAACTTACTTTAAAGTTTGTATCAATTTCATTTTTTTGTAACATAACCACATTGTGAACATCTATTTTATTTTTAATTTGAATATGATTCATTTTTAATAAATTTTCATATAAATTTATAAAATCAGAAGATTTTTTTATTTTTTCAAAAGGGCTATTATTCAATTCTTCATCTGCTAAAGAAAAATTCCTATTTCCAAATTTATCAATTTTTGTATCTTTGATTAAAGGTAGCAAGTTATTAGTATAGTAATCATCTATTTCATTGCTAATTTTTTGATCCCAAAATTTATCAATAATAGCATAACCGTTTTTTTCAAGATCATTATAAATTTTATTTATATCAAGCATGTCATTAAATAATAAGTATTGTTAAAACTTTATATTAATACTTACATATAATATATTATTTACAATATAAAACTTTTTTTAATTAATCATGGTGGGTGCGACAGGATTTGAACCTGTGACCCCTGCCGTGTCGAGGCAGTGCTCTACCACTGAGCTACGCACCCTTAAATCAACTTTTTTTTGGAGTAAACTTCT
>MDTE01044459.1_pt1 | contig 10955 bp, 1 predicted proteins | sample 811231 | NCBI WGS metagenome assembly MDTE01 (sample SAMN05326651, study PRJNA326480) | marine metagenome | isolation source: seawater | place: Indian Ocean: Red Sea | collected 2010 | reverse complement strand
CTGTTAGATTTGTTGTGATCGTGTCACCAACCCCATACTGCCCAACCAATAATGGTGGGCAAAGTAAAGAGATAAAAAGAAATAGATATTTTTTCATGTTTTTAAGGAAACTCTGGTAAGGATGGTGGCTCTGCAATTTTCCATGCCATCATCTGTATTTCTAGTAAGAACCCAGAAATATTACCATCATAGGTTGGGTTTTTTGTGCTTAAGGCCTCACCCGTCTTTACTGAGTACATTTTACAATCTATAGTAAATTTTTTGTCCATTTTCCCTATGGTACCACTGATCATGAACTGCTAGCTCATTTCAATAGCATGACCTTATGTGTGCTATAAGTATTACGATCATTGATCAAAACAAAATATATGCCTGATGCCAATGAACTGCCATCAGCACTCTTGCCATCCCAGATCACTTCATATCTACCCATATCCTGCCAGTCATTGATCAGTTCTGCAATCTCTTGACCCTTGATATTTACAATGGTCATCCTGATCTTACTTGGCTCAGGTAGTTCATATCGTATGGTCGTTGAAGGATTGAACGGATTAGGATAGTTACCAGAAATGGACAGTTCCTCGGGTATCATGGATAAGATATCACCGATCCTGGCTGCCACTTCAGATTCCTCTCCAGCAATGATCTTCATTCTTCGATCATAACGGTGATCTATCACACCAAAAGAAAATTGCTGTTCGTTTCTAATATCCATTACCTTACGGGTATTGAGATCTACCAAACGAATATCCATATCAGAACTTGGATCCTGTACAATACTCCAGGTCAGATCCACGTCAGAGTCCGTATCAGTCCTTACATATGCATCCCATACCTTTAGTTCTTGATCCAGAGATCGTATGTCAGAGGTGAACTCCATAGACTCATTCTCCATTTTGAAGAATAATGACACACCAGGACCTGGAGAGCGTATCTCAGGATTATCGTGCCATTCCAGATCATCCTCCGCAGTCTCCAATGAACCAAAGGTATTGAAATGGTCCGCGTGGACACCATCATCAACACTCAGGGACAGGATCCATCCATTCTCGTCCACTTTTCTCGCGACCGTGGTACTTGAACTAACAGATGGGTCCAAGGTGATCGTCTGCTGCCCAGAGGTACGATTGTAAACCACATAACCGTTCCAAGGATCAAGCTCAGAGACAACTGGACTCCAATTCTCTCCACTGATACCATAGGCCAGAGGACCATAGAACTGGACCTGGTCCAGTGCAATAGACACCTTGAAAGGATAAGGAGATCCGATGAAATTCCAACCTGTCTCCAAAGTGATCTCAGTGCCTAACATATCACCTGTCTTTCCTGCCGGTGTGTCCAGTGTTAGATTATCCTCTACCGTCTGATAGATCCAGTATGATTCTGTAGTATTAAGATCGACAGGGTTATCTTTATAGGTACTTGAGACTTTATCCCATCGGAATACCCTCCATATGGTATTATCTTGCGTTCCTAATTCATCCAATACCTGACTCAGACCCGCCTCATTCAACTCAGCAGGTATAGATAGCATTCTCCACGCATCTATAGGCAGTCCTGTACTATAGGCGCTACCACTCGCAGAATTGGTCGTCAAGGCTCCTGAAGCAAAATTCACAGACGCTCCAAGGGTATCACTTGTGCTGATATAGCCAAGGACATCCTCAGAAACAATATAATATAATAAACCATTCTGGGTTACAGAATTTCCTGGGATCGTTCCACTATATACTCCCTGCCCGTTATCTACCATAGAGGTTGTATTAAATGAATTACTTCCCCCTGCAGCGTAGTGGAGAGTTACACTCTGTATGCCAGTATCATCTGACACATTAACACTGACCGTTGCATCAACCAATGCACCTGGTTCTTCTGGATCAATAGATAAGGATGATGTAGTGGGTCCCAGTATATCTGCAAAACTATTATCCGAGGAATTGGATATCAATGCCCACTGACTGAAAGAACTCTGGTTTTTAGCCACCACTTGACCTACAACTGTATCGATCTCTGTTTCCGATACAGCGATCACAGCCCATGGCTCTGATGGACCTGAATTTCCAGGACGCTTTGCTAAACGTAAAGTATTAGGTGAGGTAATACCTGGTAAAATATCGTATGATAAGCCTATGTCTGTCACAAAATTTCCTTCAATATCTGTAGATAGCTCATAATATTGTTCTGGATATACCGGATCTGTAATAAGCCCATCTGGGTCAGAGACCGGTGTATTCTCATCAATAGGCGGTAAGGTAGATACGCTCTGCACGGTAACGGTTCCACCTGCAGAATTCACAAAATCCAGTATAAGTCCAATTGGATTACCCGAATCATCCGTAAAGGTGATCGGTGGTGTATTCCCAGAAGGAATGGTCACGGTCGTATCCGTCAATTGACTATCATCACCTAAAAGATTCAAGAAAATGCTTATCGTATGAGTATTGGGCAATAATACCGTTGGATCGGAACCCGTGTTGGTATCAAAATAGATACTCCCGTTATAGGTGCCAGGATCCAGATTCGCCGTATTCAATACATCTACAACGATACTGCCCTCTGTGGTTCCTGATATTTGCCCCGTGGTCTCTGTTCCGAGCCAGACCCAGCCCGCATAGTCTGCATCCACAACTGTTCTATAATTCAATGGATAGTCTCCATTATTCACAAGCCCCAATTCAAATGCCAGATCAGCACCCTGGGATGTGACCACGGATATGGATGTGGCAGCAAACTCAGCTGTGGGCGGTATCCATCCCTCACCATTGAAGGTCGCTGAAAGGATATCACCTGTATTAGCGGATGTGACAAAGTTCATCTCTCCGTTGACCGGTCCTCTATTGGAAGGGGTAAATGTAATACTCACTGAACCTGATGACCCTGCTGGTAGGGTCAGATCAGAAGATAGATCCGTTGAAAAATCAGCCGAACTACTACTAATAGAACTGATCAGTAGGTCTGTATCCCCATTATTAGCATACGATAGGACCTGAATAGAGTCCTCGCCAAGGAGCACCCCTGAAAAATCGATATCCTGGCGACTCAACCTCATTCCAGTAAGAGCCAATGATGAACTTCCTGTAATATAGGTATCACTCGTTAGAATAATATCACCCGTATAGTATCCATCCAGATCTGGTGAGAATGTAACGCTTAGTTCAGTTGATGATCCAGGCTCCAGGATCGAATCAGATAAGACCTGTGTATAGACCGCGGATGGCACTGCGATCTCTACAATATTAAGAGTATCCGTCCCAATATTATCGATCATGAATATTTGACTTGTATCTGTAAGTATATTTCCAAATAAGTGTGAGTCACTGCTTAAAGAAAGGACCGGTGCCACACTATAAGCGGACAGAGGAACGGATAGATCCTCATTACCCAGTGGGTCATCACTTGTTATATCAAGTGTCGTACTGACCATTGCAGTATCCGATCTCAAGAAGGATACATCCAATCCGATGGCCTCACCTGGCATGACCTGAACAGATAGACGCATACGGTCCATAGTATTCCGATCTGCTGGAGACTGCTTATCATAAGAATGATCCATGGAGCCGTTTTTGGTCCCATGTGTTGGGACATGTCCCCTAGAGCCAGAACGCTCTCTACCTGTATCAGATGATCCACCCCTATCGCTATTACCACGGTCACCGGATGCGCCTGTGGTATCAGAACCAGAGCTGGATGATCCGTCTGATCCCATGGAAGCAGAACCACTATTTTCCTTAAAGAACAATGGCCGTAGAATATCAGCGATCCTTGAGGTAGTGCGTGACTCTGATATTTCAACGGTGAAGCCAGACAATGTATCTTCTACAAAGATACTATCCACAAATAATGTGTCCGTACCTTCGTTCAATATATTTAGCACAAGGGTCTCGAGCTGATCGACACGTACATCTCCGAAGTCCAACTGGTCATCTGATAGAGAAAGGACAGGCCATGAGCTTGTCCCGGTTAGATATATCTGATTCAATGGAGCATCCAGATCATCGGTCTGGATCAATATAGTATCCATCAATGATCCAATTGTCAGGTCTGGAGTAAATACCACGGATAATTGTTCTGAACTACCTGCAGGGACCACCATCATTGATGTATCCACACTGTACCAGGATGATGATGTGGTGATAGAGCTGAGTGTGAGATCTCCATTCCCTATATTCTCGATAGTAAGGTCCCACGTGGATGTCTGATCATGATCCACAGATCCATAATCCTGTACAGAATCAGCAAGGACGATCGTACCTCCGATAGGTATTAGGGTCAGTGTATCATTTGTAATACTATAAAGGTCGGACGTATCCCTAGGCATCAATACATAGTGATATTCCTGTCCATTGATCAGGTGACCCTCTTCACCCATATCTGTAAAACTGGTATCAGTTGTTGGAAGGACCGCAAGAGTATCAAATGAGCCCTCTCCTATAGCTTTCAACAATGTATAATCCACAATATCCCCATTAGGGGTTCCGCGAGGATCAAGTGGATATCCCCAGTCTAGCTGGGTGGATCCATTACCACCCGATCCAGAAAAACTATCCACAGGGTCAGGGGGTTGTAGGGTCTGGTCATAGAATAATGCACCCATATCCATTATAGTGCCATCTTGATCCGATCCAATAACAGGGTCACCGCCATCGATCGCAAAGGATTCCCAGTGCAATGAAAAGTCAAGGCCTGGACCATTCACAAACAGTGGGTCGAGATCAAGATTGCCTGTACCATCTACTCCACCGCTCACGATAGAATAGGTTGTATTGACATTTCCAAAGCTTCCGATCTCTGTGTTTCCATTACTGAACAAAATTGAGTTGGTCAATGTCACAGAAGCGCCCGCAGCCGCATAGAGTCCACCCCCATTTCCACCCGCTGTATTATATCCCATGGTCACATTCGATAAATCAGAACCACCGCTCATGATCGCGATACCTCCTCCATTTCCAGAGACCGCGTTAGCTGCTATGATAAGATGATCAAGGTCTGGAGTGGATCCATTGTCTATCTTGATGCCGCCACCCTGCGTACCACCACCGCCGATAATGGTAAAATTAGAGATCGTTGTTGTATTGTCCTGACCCCCATCTATAGTGAGCACAGGGCCAGTTCCTTCTCCTTGCAGCAGTGTCTCAGTTGGATCACCACTGCCACGAAATACCAAATTCTTTTCTAGTAGAGAGATACTACCCACATAGGTACCCGGAGCAACCTCGACCGTATCATTCTGAAAGGCAGAATCAATGGCCGCAGTAATTGTGGGATATTCCGAAGGAACAAAGAGGATGATATTATCAGCTGCCTGTCCAGATAGTGATAATGTATAGCTTGGTTCATCGGGGTCATTACTTCCAAATACCAGTGTACCAGAGTTTGTACCTTCGGAAGTTGGTTCATATACAACGGACATGAAAAGAGTATCCAAAAAGGAGAGTATGTATGCATCTGCATCAATAGAGAACTCAGGGTCACCCTCCAGTATGATCTCCTCTATCTCAAGGTCTGGTGTACCAATATTCACGATACTGAGATCTAACGTTCTGGTATATCCTAATCGTGTAAATGGAAATTCATAATTTGACAGACTATCATTCCCAGCTCCTTCAACCACGATATCTGCAAACTCATTGATCGCATTTCCTATAACTGTCAAGGTATCCAGTTCACTATAAGGATCATTCGATAGAATAAGAACGGTATCTGCATAGACCTGTATAGTTTGTGGAGTAAAATTAATGGAGATCTCCATAGAATCATCAGGAGCGATCACTCCAGTCAATGGATATGGAATAAAGTGATTAGACTGGGTCATGATCGAATCAATGACCAGATCTGCAACACCATTATTATTTATCCAAAATGACAGAATTGACTCAGAGCCTTCCGTAACATAACCATAGTCTAAGGAATTAATATCAAGAGTTATTTTTCCTGAAAATGCGGAATTGCGTTCTCCAGGAGTACCTAGGTTACCATCAGAACCATATGGAAGACCTCCCTCAAGCCAACTACCAGATAAAGAATTATCATAATCGGGTCGGATCAGTTCCATAGACGTGCCAGAAGCATATGGGAAGGATGCATCAAACTCTACAAGATCCATTGTAAGACCATTTCCATCTTTAATACTAATGCTCTCTCCAAAATTACTGAGACTAATGGTAGTGCCATAAACATAGTCAGGTAAATAACCACCATTATTTGTACTGTCTAAAGACTGACCAAGTAAGGAATAATTTTGAACACCGATCTCAAGATCTGGATCAATGCTATGGATCTCATTATCTCCGCCACCCTCTAGGGTCCAACCACCAAGGTGTAGTGGTGTGAACCATTTATTATAAAGCTCTAACCATTCCTTGCCCCCATCACTTCCATTTGGATTAGGCATCACCTCATTGATAGTGAGTGCGTTTTCTACGTCTGTTCTGTGTGGAACATCTTCAACAAAAGTAGTATTATTTGATCCTTCAGAATGTTCGCTTAAATGGATGTACTGGCCTTGTCCACTAAGATCATAAAGTGTAGGCATAGCAGGGTCAAGTGAACCTTCATTCATCCGCCAATATCCCATAGTATTCTCATCTAAACCAAAGTCTGATACTGGTATGAACCCATTATTGTATCGTACAATATCTGAAAGTCTAAGCTCGTCCACAGTGGTAGATCGTTCCTCGGCAGATAAATAGAAGTTAGAAGACGAGACCAAATGATCAACGGTCATTGCCGCATGACCATCTATCCAGACGATCGTATTATCATCGATCGGAGTAAATGCGACATGGTGCCAGGATGATGTATCGACCATGAAGGTAGATCCTGTGGGTTCATTCCACTTGTATAGACTTAACTGGAGACTGTCTCCTACAACGGATTTTTTCAATTCTAATTCCATAGGAAATCCAAATAGGTCTTTTTCAGTTTCACTCGCTTTAAATTTAAAGAAACCTTCCAAGGTATATGGGTCTCCAGCATTGATAGGTTCAACGAGATCTACATTTCCCTGCAAACCAACCAGTTGGACAGAGGTACTGTCAATTCCCAACCTACAATGCTCCATAAAACCAAGGAGTCCCTCATCCCCATCGCTGTCCACCGCAGAAACTCGATAAAAATAGGTTAGACCTTCTTCTGGTGTAGGCTCTATATACTGTGAATTACTACTCGTGGTGTATGGGTTTACATTATACCAGTCCTCATTGTGATCAAATGAACGATATATATTATAAATGATACTTGTACTTGTATGATCATCCCAAGTGAGAATAATACGACTATTATTCTGTGTCGCTAAGAGGCCCTGGACCCGTACTGGTTGACCTGTCTGATCGTAGTAGTAACAGCCTATATCAGATCGAGTTCCATCCATATCCAATGAGTCGGGATGCCCCGCATCGATCATCCTTGAATCAGCAAGCAGATGGTAGTCACCAGATTCTGCATCAAGGAACAATGGTTCCATATCCATGTTGCCAGAACCCCAATTTATCGGCCCATTTTCAAATTGTTGTATGCCATTTATTCCATTCATCAAATTAGAGTAGGAGATGGTAACGGCCGATTCTTCATAGCCCTCGTTCCATTCAATATCACTGTGGTAAAAATCGATCTGGCCGGGATCATTACCATGAATGATAGAGTTGATCAATGTGGGGTGTGATCCGTTTTGTAAGTTTATTCCCGCACCTGTGAACTCATCATTGTTCGCACAGGAATTATTTACGATGGTTGAGTTTATGATCTGAGGATCAGAATTCTTAACGGCAGCAATTCCGCCACCATTATTTGATGCAATGTTATCATGGATCAATACCCTTTCCACCCTGATCGATGATCCTTGATTTAGAAAGATACCAGCGCCAAAGAATGCATCATTATCATTGACGATGCCATTTTCCATGGATCCTGAGCTGAACTCAAGATATACTCCACCACCTAGGCCCCATGTCTCATTTGGCGCAGAATTTCCTGAAACAACAAAATCAGTCATGGAAAGATCGATGTTATTCCCAAATAATCCAGCACCAACTCCAGATGTAGAATTATTATCTATTATCTGAGTATTTGCTATAGTAGTTACAGCATAAAAAACTGCAATACCGGCGCCATTGCTTGATGTATTAGACTCTATGATTGAATTATTAATGCTCAACGTTCTCTGAGAATTGTTATCATCAAATCTGATTCCTCCACCGAAATCACCGGCAATATTATTAATGATGCTAACATTATTCAGCTCCAAGGATGATCCAACTGAGTAGATACCACCAGCACTCCATTCACTAGTACAGTTCTCTATGGTGAGATCCTCCAACCTGATAGGAGAATAGTTCTGATAGATACAGATGCCACCTCCCTGGTTGTAAGAACCATCCTCCGATTCACCATCTGCATATCCATTACGAATTGTAAATCCTTTTACGGTTAGAGATGAATATCCATTCGCAGGAAATTTGATGCAGATTGCCTCACTCTGACCATCTATGATCGTTGTCTCTCTGCTCTCTCCCACTAGACTCACACTACGGACACTTTCACTCTCATCATAACGATAGACCAGGTTCTCATCATAGTTTCCTGCGGCCACAAATGCGGTGTCGTTATCACTTCCGAAATTCAACGCTGCCTGAATGGATCGGAACGGATCATTGCTGGCTCCAGTGGCAGTGGTATCATTTCCGCTTTCGCTGATGTACCAGATCGGGCCACTGTAATTATTTAAAAAAGGATAAGCGCCTATATCTGCTCTTGTACCATCGCTATCGGTGGAATCCGGATGTCCCGCGTTGATCATTCGAGAGGATGCTAGGATGCGCATATCACCATTCTCGGCGTCAATGAGCATCGGATCCACATTGATGATCCCGCCATTGTCCGTCACCGTTGAATTATCCATCACCGTGATGCTGTCCAGGTAGAATTCCACGTTTGAGTTGCTGATGGTAAGATCGTTCGCAGTTCCTGCAGCAAGATAGATGGGCTCAGGCTGATCTATCCAGGCATGATTATTGTATAGGGCGGAGTTACCGATCACCGGGTTTGACCCACCAAAACAGAACATGCCACCACCAACATCAGTCGCATCATTACCCACCAGACTAACCCTCTCCAAGATAGGAGAGCTTGTCACCAGATAAATGCCGGCACCAGAATTCGTGGCAGTGTTATTACCTATCACCGTCTGTCTAATCTTGGGGTCGGAGGAGTTGAGATGGATCCCTCCTCCATCAACAGCACTATTGCCACTGATGGTACTGTTTCTCAATTCAAAATAACTCGATTCACTTCGTATTCCGCCACCCTGCCACGCGTAATTATCGTGGATGTTCATGTTGATAAACCTGGGGAAGTCTTGACCATCCAAGGTCTCAATAAGCAGTCCTCCGCCTTCTCCAGTACCTTCCTCAATAACCGTATTGCCAAATATCTCTACATTCTCCAGCGTTGCACCTCCATGGACCACAAGGCCACCACCACGGCTATCCGCATGATTATCCGTGACGATCATGTTCATTAATTTTGTCTCACCATTTATGATACCCCCGGCACCCTGCCATCCTCCACCTCCGGTCAAGGTAAATCCATCTACAGTCAAGGTTGCTCCATCATTGTATGTATTGAGACAACTGCCTTGATCTGCTTGGGCTGACTGAATTATTGTATTGCTAGAGCCATTTTGGGACTTTAGTGTAAGGTGGTCATACCCATTTGGACCATTCAATAGCAAGCTCTCAACATAGGTCCCGTCCATGACCAATATGGTATCACCAGTGAATTCAGTCACCGCATTGATCGCATGATTTATCGTTGGAAAGGGCTGAGACAGGCTACCGTTTCCATAGTCAGAGCTAGCGGAGACCACATACTTCCGTCCAGCGAACGATCCAACACCCGATGAACTCTCATGGGCGCCGATGTCAACCATGGATCCATTTGGTCTTACCCTTGGATCACCATTCACATCTTCTCCAGATACATCATAGTAGAAAAATGAATCCATCCCATCTGTGCTCCCACCAGGGAGGTTTACATATGGCATGGTCAGACCTGACCCAAGTGAGTTCCGTCCGCTTGATATGGCAGCAGACTGATCGGACAGGCGATAGTCCCCACCTGCCGTGTCAATGAATGAGGGCTCAAAATAGTAATTTGCAAAACTGGTTACCGTAGTAGAATCGTTAAATACTCCGCCGGTATTAATACCAGACTTAATAATGTTATTAAAGAAATAGGCATTAACCTGCATCGTTGGTGTAAAGTATGGTCTTCCTCCCTGTCCATCGTGCCAGGTCAGGATGGAATTTGCGACCAATACCTTTGGATTCTGATCAAATGCCCATATAGAGCGACCATGATTGTTTGCAATAGTGTTATTGATTAGTTTGAATTGTCCACCAGAAAAGGCCAAGGCACAGGCAGTCGTATTATACGAGTCATTATTTCCAATGTAATGATTATCGTGGATCACAGAGTTGTTGATCAGAAAGTCACCCGCACGGAACCACATGGCAGAACCCTTGCCGGTAGAAGAGTTATCGCTCATGAAAACACCCTCAACCTTGGCATAGGAATCCTGTGCAGCAATAGCACCGCCTTCCCCTGCTGTATTTCCAGTTAGATCAAGGTTACTGAGCTCGATCTTTGCATCGTAGGCATAAACAGCACCTCCAAAGAAAGCACCATTATTATTAGTTCCTGTTCCATTGACAATACCCATGTTTTGGATTCTGAAGGTGTCTATCGCGCCATAATTAAAATTTCGATCATCTATATCGGTGGCGTATACGCCGCTACCATTCTCATTTGCGTCCAGAATGGTATTTGCCGATCCAGAGCCAATAAGAGTTAGGTTACTTCCCCTGACGATCACATTCTCCTGGTAGGTACCCTCTGCCACCATGACCGTACCACCGACACTGGCGAGATTGATGCCCGCCTGGATGGTCTTGAATGGT
>MDTE01178022.1_pt1 | contig 10956 bp, 5 predicted proteins | sample 811231 | NCBI WGS metagenome assembly MDTE01 (sample SAMN05326651, study PRJNA326480) | marine metagenome | isolation source: seawater | place: Indian Ocean: Red Sea | collected 2010 | reverse complement strand
CTTCTGCAGTACGTATTGTGAAACCGATATTGACAGGATAACGAGCACCTGCCAACAACCACACCAATCCTCCGTTCGCAAACACTTCCTCGATACTTGCATCGGGCTTTCTTCCAACCAGTGCTAGAATCTCGGGCGGCCCATCACCGTCATTGATTCTAGCCATTCTCCAAAGGTCACTCTTGGAACCCTTGATGACAGTGATGCCTTTACTCTCAGCGAGATCGCATAGACGTGTGACCCTAGAGTCCTCCGAGTCTCTGCGAGCCAAAACCAGTGTGACTTCCTCAGAGTCCAGAGCGGCTGCGACCTCTTCGATGTCACATCGCTGCATACTCCAAACTACAGGCTCTGATTAATCGGCTTTGCCGAAGATTTAACCAACGACCTTATACTGGAGTGACATTAATCAAAATTGAGTATATGCGCGGGAAAGTGACTAGAGAAACGATTGCTGAACTATTGAAACAAATCTTTGAAACCGAGTTCGTGAATATCCAGTCTACCAACAGATATGATGTGGGCACCCCTCGAGGAGGCCGTGTGTTCGTTTCACAATCTCAGCCTTCACGAACTAGCAAAGGACACTGGAAATACGAATTCTTCCATACCATCACTGAGAAGGTGATCGAAGAGATTATGGACGGTTCCGGAAGACTCGTTCTGATCAACTATGTGGATCGTTTGTTTGTTGATTTGAATTCTTCAGATATATGCTGGTGTATCAGACATAGCTCAAGGATCAAAGGGAAAAATTTGGAACAAGTTACAGACTTTGTGGTAGAAAGAGTGGGACAGGAATATCGATTAAGACCATATGATCGATTTAGCAACTTACGCCGAAAAGTTAGTGTTGAGAGATTCTAAAAAGCTCAAAGATGATCTGGAGAGAATGTTTTGATGAGCGAATATATCCATTATGGGTATCCAAAGAAGGAATCATAACTGTCCTTGCCCTCAATTGTCGAAACTGAAATCAACCCTATATTTTCACACCAGTTGGGCCAATCTGATATCACAGAGAAAATATCCACAAATTTATTTTTTGAGCACCTATTTCCATCTGATTGAGTAAGATTCACCTTGTCTCTATTGGTCCTCCACCAAGCCTCAGAATCAGATTGAACAATGAATAGAAGGCGCTGGGGTGATTCTGGTTCCGAGATAGATACCTGATATGCAGAAACTATTCTTTTGAACATCTGATCATTCGTCCCCAATACGAGGAAAACTGCAAGAGATTCTCCATTGATGCTAATCGCACAGGGGCCTGGGGTACTCCGTCCCAAAGCACTAGTCTTTGCAAATCTTCCAGAGTTAAGGAAAAAAGATCTAATGTTTTTATCATTAATCACCGACATTCCCTTCATCTCTCTATGCAACCAATCAGCCACTGAATGCAGTATCTCATCGGATCCTTTGATATCTTCATACTCAAGTATAAGAGGCACGGACTCACCATTTCGCAGTCACTTAACAATCATACGGTCCAGCAAATTTATTACTCAAGTCTAGTGTACCTGTTTGTGGATCAAAAAGCTGTTCGGAGGGAACTCCTCAGGCACCTAAGAAAGGACATCATTGGGCCTGGTTGGAAACATGATGGGAAGATTGACTCTGAAGAGATTCTGGAGACCACAGGTCTTCCAGACAATTACTACCTGTGTGGCTTTTTGAAGCCAATTAAAGACTCAGAAGGACATTCCATGAACAGTACCGATTCTCTTCCAGTTCTAGATGCTGAAGATTCCCCCGACGAAGGCGGAGGGGCTGAGAACGAGAATAGCTCCGCGCCATCGTCTACTAGCACCTTCCTTCAACCTTCATCAATGGGGCTAACTGTGTGTCCAGATTCTCGGAATGGAGTTGTTACTGAGATCATCCTAGACATTTCATGGGGCAGGTATGAGAAGATGCAGGAAGGACGCTGGAAGAGAAATCACTACCAGTCAGATTCCATTAAGATTTTACCAGAAGAGATAGATTATGGAGAGAACAGAGACCCTATCTCATTACTCGGTCAGCTCGGACTCCATATTAGGAGAGGTTCTTCAAATCACCCAACTCTAACCTTTCGCATAGTCAATGAGTTAGAGGTAGAGAAAGGAAGCGAATCAGAATACACTATTTTCCAGCCCGAAATTAAGTTGAGATCGAGTACAGGATGGAAGGACGTCAGGAAGAGTGACCCATTACGTGAAGACAAGATCATGTCAATACTGTATTCTGAGTCTAGAATACTTGCACTCGGACATAATGTGGGTGTCGATTGGGACGATGAAGGTGAGATTCGTACCGACTTCATGCCACAATATGAAATGATGACAATGAGGGAGGTCAAAAAACTCAGAGCACTAGTACCCGAAATGGAAGATCTCTGCTCAGAGGAAGATTCGAGTTTCCTAGGTGCGATGGAATGTTTGGATAATTTACTGAACGAATATTCTGCATGGATTGAGAAGAGTAAGGAAGATATTCGAAAGAGGTTTGATTCTGGATTAATTCCCGATCGACTTCGGGATTCCTCCCGACTGATGAATGAGCGGGCAGAAAACAATCTTGCTAGAATGAGGTCTGGGGTTGATTTCCTTAGGAATGAACCAGATGCACGCATGGCTTTCGTTCTTGCAAATAGATCGATCCGGATGTCTCAGAATGAACCACAGCACCCCGATATCAGTATGCGTTCAGATCCCTTCAAGTGGCGACCGTTTCAGATCGCATTCCAACTACTAAACATAGAGAGTTTGTTTGCTTTAGAGCCCGGGGATTCGGGATGGGAAGATAGAGGTGTTGTTGATTTAGCATGGTTCCCAACCGCTGGTGGGAAGACCGAGGCATACCTTGGATTAATATCCGCTCTCGGTTTTTACAGGAGGATAAGATTTCCTGAACAAGAAAAGACTCGTCCAAGCGTTCACACAATTATGAGGTATACATTGAGACTTCTAGTATCAGATCAAGCAGACAGATTGGTCCGTCTGGTAGGTGCGATGAATCAAGTTTCGAAAGATCACGGTATGGAGGGTTTTCATGATTTCAGATTGGGAATGTGGGTGGGTGGAGATGTTACACCGAACCGATTAATCAAAATGGAGAATGACGAAAAAACCGCTGAGAATAGTCTTCAACGTCTAAAATTAAACCTTCCCGAGAAAAAGGGAGCAGTAATCCAATTTGATGTATGTCCATGGTGTGGTGATGACTCAGATTCAGGTATACGTAATGCAAAATGCTGGAGTATAGGTGAACTAAATGGGCATAAATGTCTCAAGGGACATTGCGCAAATAGCGATTGCCTATTTAGTGAAGATAATGGAGGAATTCCGTTTTCATGCGTCGATGATGATCTTTACTTGAACCCCCCATCAATTCTCCTTGGTACTGCTGATAAGTATGCTGTATTGAGTAGAAACCCCCATGCTAGAAGCATAGATCCAAACCCCCTCAGTTCAACAGCTAGAAAATACAATGTAAGATCTATGCTTGCTTTTGGTGACTCGAAATCCCGGCCCCCCGACCTGATTATTCAAGACGAGTTGCATCTATTGACAGGACCTCTGGGAACTCTAGCTGGTATTGTGGAGACTGCGATAGATTCAGTCTGGGAAACATCTGGACACAAACCCAAATATGTGGCGGCTACAGCTACTATTCGGGGCGCTGAGAGCGATGTTCAGCTGATGTATGGACGTGAGTTGAACATCTTCCCTCCACCTGTCTCGAAAGCCACTGACAACTTTTTCGCAGAATTGGATGAAACACCTGATGAGGGGAGGATTCATGCTGCACTATTGGGGTCTCCTGGCAAGGCTAGGACTATGACCCAGTTACCACTAGCCTCTCTTTTCCAACGACTACACGAGTTACGAGAAGATAATCCAGATATCGATGACAGTAATTTCGATCCATATTACACAATCGTTGCTTATTTCAATAGCAAGAGGGAACTGGGCGGCACCCAGACCATGATTAGAAGCAGGGTTATCGAGGAGTTGATGCCAAGGTTGGCTGTAAACGATAAAAACGTAAGAGATCTCGATGATTCTAGAGAGCTCACTGCAAATCGTAGCTCAGCTGAACTCAGGGAGGCTAAAGCCGCTCTAAACAGACGACTGGGTATTGATTCGAATATTGTAGATTATGTACTTACGACGAATATGTTTCAGGTCGGAATCGATATTCCCAGATTAGGTGCGATGGCAATAGTGGGGCAGCCTAAAAGCAACTCAGAATACATCCAATCCAGCGGCAGGGTCGGCAGAGATACTCCGGGCCTTGTCCTCTCCTTACTTAGGTCGACATTTCCTCGAGACCAGTCCCACTTTGAGACCTTTAGGCAATTCCATCAGGAGGCCTACAAGCACGTGGATGTCACCTCAACAACACCATTCTCTCAGCGATCTCTGGACCGTGCTATTGGCGCTTCACTTGCAATAATGCTCAGGATGAGCTTCGAAGAGCTTTCTGGTAGATTTGATCTAGGTAAAATCGCTTTAGGAGGGGAACTCAGAGAAAAAGCGTCAGACCTCAGGGATGCATTCACTAAGAAACTAGAAACTAGGGAAAAACATGAGATTGTCCAAACGGTTGAACCTGAAGTTATTGAAGAGGCAATTCGGACCGTTGGAAGAGCCTGGGACAATCTAATTTCCTTCTCCACAAATTGCATTAATCAGGATCTTAAACCAGCGTGGGAGCTATGGAATCCCCGTGAAGTTAGTGATGGAAGGAGAGGATGGCTGGATAATGATATGATTCAGGGAGAATCTGGATATAGGGCTCTGAGCTCTCTAAGAGACATTAGTCCAGAAGTTCGACTCGCTGAAGATAGACAAGTAGAAGAACATCTAAAAGATCCAACAATCACTTACTACTACGGTGATAAAATGCCCGAAGGGCATTTATTTGCCCAAGCTGCTCCGGGTAGCATATGGAGTAAAGACGGTGCTAGTCACCTTACTATGGGAGTAAATAGATGGCATAATGGTACCAGTCTACAAGTCGGCCCTCAGGCGCTTCAGCGCGTGAATGACAATCCTCCTGGACAATGGTTAGAACTCGATGATACCAGAACTATGTTACCTGCCGGACTTCGGCTAAGATATCTTCCGAAGATGGAGTACCATGGAGCAGTAACCAAGAAGAGGTTCCCAGATAAGTACGGATATCGATGCAGAGACGGGCATTTGTCAAAATACGCACTCTACCCTGATGATGAAGGAAAATTCGTTTGTAACAGAGAGAAACCCGACGGAAGTGAATGTGGAGCAGAAGCTGCACCAACCCGTTTCGTGAGCATTTGTAGTAATGGACATTTATCCAATTTCGACTATTTCCACTGGTGCCATGATTCTAAGGCAAAGAGAGAGGGCTGTAGTTACGATGCTGAGCTAGATCTTGAGTATGGCCGCGATTCTGGGGAGACTCTGAAGGATTGGGTAGTCAAGTGCACTAAGTGTGGCGTGAAAAAGAGTATGAATCATGCTTTGAGAGTAAAACAGGAAAATGGCCGCCCATGTCAAGGTCATCGTCCTTGGCTAGGTTTTGACGCAAATGAAGATTGTGAAGAAGGTATGGTCAACGTTCAGGTTGGGGCAACCAACTTATCATTTCTATCAGGAGGGAGCATTCTACTCATACCACTTCAGGTTTCGTGGTCTCTTGGATCTAACCCGGACATCAGAGCTCTTTCCAAACAAACACGCAAGGGCAGGCAGAAATGGGACAGTTATGTTGAGGGTGACGAGGATGATTTACGAAAGATTTTGGCAGGGCAGCCATACTTCAAGGAAGACGGAGATATTGATTGGAATTCACTGTTCGAAGCTTGTGAAACATACCGCAAATTCCATCTCGATAATGAGGAACTTACAGTTTCAAATGTCCGTCACCGAGAGTCACAAGGATTCATCGATGCAAGACACGACCGAAGATATGACAAAGACAAATTTGAGTGTAGGCCAGTGATCAACCCTCCACTGATCGGAAGCTGGGCGGAAGATGATTGGCCCGTAATCCAAGTCTCTAGAGCAGATCGGATTAGCGAGCTGAGATATATTACAGGGGTTTCGAGATTAGATCCTGAAGCCACGCCCCAACCTATCGATTTGCCATTTGATTTAGGAGGAGAGCACTATGGAATAGCTAGAGACCACAGTGGCGAAGGAATATACTTCGGCCTCAAGCCCGAATGGGTCTGTTCTATAGCCGAAAAGAGAGCAAATTCGCTTCATCCTGAACACTACAACATGAAGTCTAGTATGGAATGGATTAGAACGGGCGTAAGGGACCAGCTACCAACAGTTTCTGAGTCACAGATGGGCGCAAATCATCTAACAATAGTTCACACCTTTTCGCATCTTCTAATCAGAGAGCTTTGCGAAGTTTCGGGATATTCTCTCGGTTCAATTAGGGAACGGTTGTATTTACACCACGATGAATCTGGAAATCTAAAAAGAGCAGGTGTGTTTTTGTATACATCTGGACCGAGCTCAGAAGGCACTCTTGGAGGCCTAGCACGTCAGGGAACAGATGATTCGGTCCAGCATATTATTGAACGTGCGTTGTCTGCCATTAATGACTGTTCAAACGATCCAGTGTGCATGGATCACAAGCCCACTGGTAATGAGAGAAACGGCGCTGCCTGCCATGCTTGCCTATACCTTCCAGAAACTAGCTGCGAACTAGGAAATTTATTTTTGGATAGAAGGTGGAAATGATGGTTAGATTTGGAAGATCTTCACTTCACTTCAACGACCCAACCGGAGATTTTGAGCAAGAATCTTACAATCTCGAGGAAGCTATCACTTCTTTGATTAGAGGTGCGAAAGAGTATGTACATCTGGTTAGCTTTTCACTTCCTACATACAATCAAAACTGGTATCTTTATCCTGCAATTGAGTACGCTGTCAGTAATGGAGCGCGGCTGACTGTACATGCCAACAATCATACCGAAGTCAAACGTCTAATTGGTAGACATCGAAACCGAGGGGCACGAGGGTGGGCCTACACTAATCCTGAAGGAGGAATTTTTCATATCAAGGCGATAATGGTGGATGGGAGAAAATTGTATCTAGGTTCGGCAAATCTATCCGAAAATGCGATTTCTGAGTCTTCGGAGTGGGGAATAATTTCTGAAAGTCCTGATATCTGCAGGCAACTGGAGTCCTACTTGAGGCATCTTGAGAATAGAGAATATTTCAGGGAGGTCTGAATGTTCTGCCAACCAAACTGCAAGTCTTCAACTAGAGCCATCCACTTTCACGAGGAATGCCAAGATTGCGGCAGGTCGGGATGGTCCCCTGGAGACGGCAGAATAGTGCCCTGGCCAAAATTGGTAGAAAATGGAATTAGATACTCAGACAACTTCCCCGGAGATCTCAAACAATTGCAAAACAAACCCCTTAGGACAAGACTCAATCTCGTTGCTAATTGCTGGTCTTCAGTGTCATCCAGTGATCCACAGGTACAACTTGATCAGGCAAATAAAGAGGCTGACCGCTACGGTTTGAAGCTGATAATGCTCAGAGAAGGGGTGAAAATGCCCCCACTTCCAAAGCTTAAACCGGTAGAAAAAGACGAGCCATTACTTCTATGCCTAAAAACTCACAATCTGATAGATAGAGGAGAGTTCCCTAAGTGCCCTGATTCCCGAGTAAAGTCCAATTCGGGAAAAGATCCTCTGTACAATTCGATGAAGAGCGACATGGAAAGTCTGGCAGACCTACTTGCAGATCGAGATGATAATCATCGTAATGCAGTCAATTCAGAGGGTCTCAAAGATAAACAAAGGGAAGCAGTTGAATTGGTTCTTGAGAATACTGGGTCTCTGACAATTGCAGCTCTTCCAACGGGTTACGGTAAAACCAGAATTGCGCAGACTGCTGCATGGTGCCTAAGGCGTCAAAACAAGGGCCCGGCAGTGATGATTTCTCCTCTGATATCCTTAATGGACGATCAAAGGTCGCAATTTCGTATCTTCTCTGATGATTTAACTTCGGGCGGGATTGGTGTTAGTAAGAATGGAGGTTTCTCCAGCGCCTTTCTAACAGTGGCAGAGGATCGAGAAAAACTGGAACTAATGGATCAATTTCTCAATGACGAGTTGGACATTTTCTGCTGCAGCCCGGAGACCATGATGTCACATGCTGAGGGATTGATGTGGATCGATCTACTTACCCGCTCAGACAATCCTCCTTCATTATTGATAATTGATGAAGCACACGTGATTGGAGATTGGGGTGCTTCAATAAGACCAGAATTTCAGCTACTAGGATGGGTTAAGGATAGACTAATGCTTGCAAATCCAGATCTGAGAGTCCTACTTATGTCAGCGACAATCTCTAAAGAAGAAGAGAAAGAATTGAAGAATATTTTCAGCTCGGGTATGTCGAAAATAAATCAAACTCTGAAGAGTACAAGAACCAGAGACGACCTATACTTCCACCTTGAGTTCTATGACAAAGATGACCCTGCAGCATATGGTCCACTAGTAGAAAAAATTCACTTAGCCAACCTTCAAGTCCCACCGAGGTGGAACAAGGACGCTGTTAAACAGTCGATTTACGGACCTCCTACGATTATCTATACTCCATACAAGAAAGATGCAAATGGGGCGATCAAGGATGCAGCTAATGCTGCTGGTAGATTCAAGAAAGTCAAGACATACACCGGAGACACGTCTCCGCACTCAAGAGAGGACATCCGAGAGGATTTTATCAACAACCAATTCGATTGTTTGGTCGCGACTAGCGCATTTGGAATGGGCATAGACAAGCCGGACGTTTGGAGTACTGCATACATTGGAATGCCATGGACCCTGAAAGGACTTTACCAGTCATTTGGCAGAACAGCAAGAAGGTCAGACTGGGATACAAATGATCACACTAAATGGAGAAGTGGTACATGCATCTGCGCACTGCCTCAAGACGGAGGACTAAGGAAGTTCAAATCAGAACTTGGCCCCCTCAAGACCCTAGAGAGACTGTATGATATGTTATACAGTCCATTCAGCAATATTACGGAAAACGGCTACGGCATGCTACCATTGTATGAAGACTTGGAGACCGTTGCTTGGGATCCTTGTGGAATGTTAAGTATCAAAGCGCCTAATATTGATTATTCCGATGAAGAAGACTCTTCTGATGACTACAATCTCTTGTCAGAAATTAATGATTGGGAGGATCAACTCGAGAGAGCTAAATTCCGAAAATTACAGAGAAAATCCGCACTAAGGAATCAGAGACTATGGGTTATTTCTTGTCTGCAGAGAACTCAGGATATTGACTTTCTTGGGATTCATCGTAAAATTCTGTATAGGGAACGGGAGAAAAAGGAAAATCTCCTAACCATATTGGGAAATGAAGGATATGAGGGAGTAATGAAGAGACTTAGAAACATTCCAAAAGATTCTACTATCGACGATTCGAGCAAGCGATTCGCCATAGTCAGATTCGACAAACGAATTACCGGGTGGTCTGATGCTGCTGCACTCGCTATGGATGGATATAGAATACTGAGAGAAAGACACAATAAAGGCCGTGAACAACTCAAGCAATTTATTTCTCTTGTGAAACCAAAAGCCTTCAATGGCTCCGGAGAGTGCATAAGACTACATTTTTCTGAGGTCATTGGACTAGAACAAAATGACTGGAAGACATGTAAAGATGAGGAGAGGGCCATGCCTTGTAGTAACTGTAAAAGCGATTTCAATTTCGTTCAAAGTGAGATATTGTGGAGCACTGAACAAACCACCAGTCAGATGGGATGGCACACAAATACCCCAGTTGTACCAGACTGGTTTACAGTCGGAATTAGCGATAAATTACAGTTGAAAAGTCATGCTCAAGACAATGATAAGATAACATTGAAGGAAATTCAAGATGTTGATTCTGACGCTTTCAATTTTGACCACCTCACTAAAGGAATATTACTGGATAATCCGAAGACTCCAGGGACTTATCGGGTATATCTCCTAAGTGATAGGGGTAAGCTTGTCGGAGAGATAAATATTGTAGTAGTAGGTAACAAAACCAAAATTTCTCTGGACAAGAAGATTAAACACTCCAACTGGTCTACGCTAGTATTGTCTCCATTGCATAAGGAGGGACTCCTATGGTAAAATCTGGGATACAGACAACGGTACTAAATCTCGGAGATATCTCTACATGCCCCCTTCTCGATGGTTTAGCAGATAACGGATGCTTCTCAATACCTCCTATTCAGAGACAGTATCAATGGGGCCCCGGTGAAGCAGACAAAGACACAAAGAATAGAAGCGCGAGAGAGTTTCTCGAGGACACAATCACATTCCTTCGTTTATCTGCAAAAAAATCAGATCCTTACTACATTGGAACGATGATTGTTTACAGTGAGAATAAGACACCAGACGGGCAATATGAGCTAATGGATGGACAACAGAGGTGGACTACAATTACCGCCCTAATGGGAATCATCTACCATCTTCTAGATCAAGATCAAACTGGTTCTACTTGGACTAGGGAGATGAATGAGATAAAGAAAAAATTCCTACTGAATGATCAAGGAGACGCTATGCTCTCTAGCGATAGGATATTCGATGACTATGTTATTAAAAAACTCAGCAATTTCAGTGGACACTTCGACATCTCAGAACTTAATCCTGTAAATATGCCCGGGACACCCTCTTCACCAATCCCTAACCAGCAATACAATACAGAGATTGGTACCTTTCAGGGGACCAACCTATTCTGTGTCAGTAGTTATTTTCTGGAGAGAATCAAACAAGAATTTAACATCCATGGGCCTTTTGATTCAAGGGATGAATTAGCGAACTATTACAGGTGCCTGAGAAGTCAACTTTTCCTGAATCTAACAATGGCACCTTCTTCAAGTGTGGCCTACAAGATGTTTGTAACTGCTAATGCAAGGGGAACTGCACTCACGAACTTCGACATATTCAGGGGTCTGGTAATT